>FTCD01000563.1_pt1 | contig 223180 bp, 239 predicted proteins | sample 1639501 | NCBI WGS metagenome assembly FTCD01 (sample SAMEA3914864, study PRJEB12502) | metagenome | biome: forest; material: soil | place: USA | collected 2012-03-12 | depth 0.3 m
AGACCCAGGCGTCCGGATAGGCCATCAGGACGGGTGAATGGGTCGCGATGACGAACTGCGAGTCTTGTCTGACCAGGGCATGCAGGCGCTGCAGCGCCTCGAGCTGGCGCTGCGGCGACAACGCGGCCTCGGGCTCGTCGAGGATGAAGAGGCTGCGGCCACCGAAGCGCTCGTTGAGCAGCTTCAAAAACGATTCGCCGTGCGACTGCTCGTGCAGGGAGCGGCCGCCGTAGGAATCGATGATGGGCGGCCCGAAGGCGGGCGCCTCGTCCAGCTTCTCGATCTCGGTTGCGACGTTGAAGAAACTCTCGGCGCGCAGGAACCAGCCGTCGCGCGGCCGCTTGAAGCCCTTGGCCACGCGCAGGTATTCGTGCAGCACCGAATGCGACATGCGTGTGCCGAAGTTGAAGTTCCTGCTGCCGCCCTCGGCGTTGAAGCCCATGGCCACGGCCAGCGCCTCCAGCAGCGTCGACTTGCCCGAGCCGTTCTCGCCGACGAAGAAGGTGACCTTGGGGTGCAGCTCCAGCCTATCCAGCGTTCGCACCGCCGGCAGGTTGAAAGGGTAGCGGTCGAAGGACTCGACCTTGTCGCGCTGCAGGGCGAGGTGGAAGACGAACTGGGAGGCGAGCATGAGGCCTTCAGCTCATTTCGCCCGCTCAAGCTGCAGGCGCAGTGCCGTCAGCGTCGTACCCGGCGCTGCGATGAAGGCCGGTCCAAGCCCGTGCTCGATGCTGAAACCGCCAACGTCCGTCTCGCCTGACAGCGCTGCGCGCTGGTCGTCAAACGTGATCGTGCCGGTGTAGGTCAAGGGCCGTGCCTTCGGAGGTTCAGGCGATGTATCGATGCGGACCGAAAAGTCGGCCTGGCCACGCCCGTCCGCCTTCGCAGTGCCCTTGAGCCGCAGAAACCTGACCCCTTCCACGCTGATCTGCATACCGTCCTTCACCTCACCATCCACGTCACGCACGCCGACCGCTGAGCACGGCTCAGCGCCGATCGCCATCCGGACGGCCTCGCCGACGAGATGTCCTGCCAAGAACAACCGACCAATCTCGGTGGCACGCTGCCGCGAAACCTCTCCGGACGCCTTGATCAAGGTGGCACGCCTCAGGTAGACCAGCTCGACCGTTGCTGGCCCCTCCTCCTTCAAGGTGATTCGGCTCTCACCGCCGACGAAGTGTTCCAGACGGGATCCCGTCGCGGCATCGATCACCTCGATTCCAGCGTACTTGTCACCGTCATTGCGGCACGCCGCAGCGGCGGTGCTGGTCAGCGCCAGTGCAGCGAGACCTGCCGCAGCTTGTCGAAACATGGCAGTCCAGCGAGTTGAGGAAGGCTGCCACTATGCCTATCAAGGCCTTCCAGGGGTTGGGTGAAAAGTGACTGCGCTGCGCTGCGCTCAGCCCACCGCCGCCACCGCATCCACCACCACCCGCCCGTCCAACAGCCGCAGCGTGCGCGAGGCCTGGGCGGCGTGCTCCAGCGAGTGGGTCACCATGACCAGCGTCGTGCCCTCGGCATTGAGTTCACGCAGGATGCGCATGACCTCGGCGCCATGGGCGCTGTCGAGGTTGCCGGTGGGTTCGTCGGCCAGCAGCAGGGCCGGGCGTGCTGCGATGGCCCGGGCGATGGCCACGCGCTGCTGCTGGCCGCCGCTCAACTGGCTGGGCCGGTGGCCGGCGCGGTGGGCGATGCCCAGCCTCTCCATGACCTCGTCGACGCGCTCTCGGCGAGCCCGCGCCGGCAACTCGCCGTACTCCAGCGCCAGCGCGATGTTCTCGGCCACGCTGAGGTCGTCGATGAGGTTGAAGCTCTGGAAGACGAAGCCGATGCGGCCGCGGCGCAGGGTGTTGAGCTGCTTCTCGCCCCAGCCCGCCACGTTATGGCCGTCGAACCAGTATTCGCCGCCCGATGGCGCGTCGAGCAGGCCGAGGATGCCCAGCAGCGTGGACTTTCCGCAGCCCGAGGGACCGGTAATGGCCAGGTATTCGCCGGCCTCGATGTCAAGGTCGATGCGGTCCAGCGCCGTGGTCTCGATGTCGCCCGTGCGGAAGGTCTTGGTGAGGTGCTTGAGTTTGAACATGGCTCAGTGCAGTTGGAGTGAGGTGGCGGCCGCAAGGGCGCGGTAGGGAGAGACGATGACCTGGTCGCCGGCCTGCAGGCCGCCCAGCACTTCGATGACGCCATCGGCGCGGCGGCCCAGCTTCAGTTCGCGCCGCCGGGCGTGCTGGCCGTCGGCGTCGAGCACGAAGGCCCAGGCGCCGCCGGTGTCGGCATAGAAGCCGCTGTCGGGCAGCAGCAGGGCACGCGTGGCGTCGCCCAGCGTCAGGCGCACATCCAGGCCCTGGCCGACCTGCAGCGCCGGCGGGTCGGCGTCGAAGTTGAGCTCCACGCTGAAACGGCCGTCCTTGACCTGGGGGTCGATGCGCGCCACGTGCAGGGCATGTTCGCGCCCCTCGTGGGCCAGCATGGCCGGCAGGCCCTCGCGCACGCGGCCGAGGTGGAATTCGTCCAGGCGCAGCGCCAGCTTGAAGCGGCCCAGGCTGTCCAGCCGCCCGATGCGTGTGGCGCTGCGCACGCTCTCGCCGACCTGCAGCGTGAGGCCGGTGAGCCTGCCCGCCACCGGCGCGCGCACGGCCAGTCCTTCGCTGGCGGCGCGCATGGCATCCAGCCGCTTGTTGAGGTCGGTCACCGCACGCTGCATGGCCTGCACGGACTGCTCGAGCACCGCCAATTCCTCGGCGCCATCGGCCTGCTGCTGATCGTGCATACGCTGGGCCAGCGCCAGCTTGTCGGCAGAATCCTCCAGCGCCGACTGCGACAGGAAGCCGGTGGCCGCCAGTTCGCGGTCGCGCTGGTGCGCGCGACGCACGCGTTCCAGCTCGAACTGGCTTTGCGTCAGCGTGCGGCGCTGCTGCGCCTGTGCCTGCATCCACGCGGCACGCAGCGTCGAGAAATTGGCGAGCTGCTGGGCCGCCTCGCTGGAGCGCGCCATCAGCTCCTGCGCGCGCTGCGTGCTGCTCAGCACCACCAGCAGCTGGCCGGCCTCGACGCGCGCGCCATCCTTCACCAGCACCTGGTCCACGCGACCGTCCTCGGTCGCGTCCAGCAGCACGGACTGCAGCGGCTGCACCGTCGCGCGGCCCACGACGACATCGCGGAAGGCCCCGGTGCGGGCCGCGGCGATCTCGACATCCGCCCGCGACACCGGCACGCCGCGCGGCCAGAAGCGCGTCAGAGCCAGCGCTGCGGCTGGTGCGATGACCATGCCTAACGCGATCAGGCCATAGCGACGTGGCCGTGCCACGCGGCGATCCATCGCGGCGCCACTGACGTGCTTTTGATCCGACATGTCGCTCATGGCGCCACCCTCAAACAAAGCCACAGAGACACAGAGGCACAGAGAGACCGCATGCCTCTGTGTCTCTGTGCCTCTGTGGCAAATGCGTCATTGGCCCTCTCAACCCTGCAAAGCCTGCAGCGGCCGCAAGGCCAATGCCGCACGCAGATGACGGGCCACGGCCAGCGTCGTCACGGTGACGAGCAGGACTGTGGCTGCCAGCAGCACCCACAGCGAGACCGGCCCGACGGGTGCGCGCTCGACGAAGCCGGCGAGGTAGCGCTGCGACAGCCAGGCCGCCAGCGGCAGCGCGATGGCACAGGCCACCGCCAGCACGCCGACGAACTCACGCGCCAGCAGGCCCGCCACCGTGCCTGCGCTGGCGCCGTGCAGCTTGCGCAGCACGATCTCGCGCTCGCGCCGGCGCAGCGTGTAGGCGGCCAGTGCGTAGATGCCCACGGCGGCCAGGCCCAGGGCCATCAGGCCGACGATGCCCACCAGATAACCCAGCCGCTCGTCGACGGCCACGGTCTGCATCAGCATGTCGCGCACCAGCAGGGCTTCGGCGTCGGTGTTGGGAAAGCGCTCGTTGAGCAGGGCTGTCAGCTTGCGGCGCGTGGACTGCGCATCGCGGCTGTGCACGCCGATGACGCCGGCAATGCGCTCGGCCACCGGCGTGATCGCTTTCGGCACGGGCACATTGCGCGCGCCCTCGAGCCGCATGTTGTCGATGACTGCCGCCACGGTGACCGGTTTGCCGTTGCCGAAGTCGGCCGGCGCGCCCAGCACCTGTCCTATGGCAGCCTCGGGGCTGGCAAAACCCAATGCCCGAACGGCGTCGCGATCCAGCACGATGGCGTTCTGCGCCACCTCGGCCACGTGGTCGGACGACAGCCGGCCCGCAACGACGCGCATCCCGTAGGTCTTGAAGTAGCCCGGCGTGAAGTCCACCCCAGTGCGCAGGTTCACCGGCGCACCGCCAGGCCCGCGGAACTCGGAATACCAGCGGTCGACGTCACGGCCTGGCACATCATCGGACGCGGCCGCCGCGACGACCTCGGGCCAGCTCCGGATCTGCTCGAGCAGCGCGTTCGTCTGTGCGGGCTGAGCCTCCCAGGGCAGCTGCACAGCCACGCGGTCCTGCACCTCGAAGCCACGCGGCATGTCGCGCGCATGCCGGGTCTGCCACATCACGGTCAGGGCCAGCGACGCGAACACCGCGGCGGCGCCGAACTGCAGCGTCGTCATCAGCCGGCGCAGCCAACGGCTGGCGCGGCCCTCGCTGTGGTTGCGACCGGCCAGCGACTCGGCCGGCCGCACGCGCAGCGCAATGGCGCTCAGCGGCATGGCGCTGAGCGCCGCGATCGCCACGCACAGCAGCGCCGTCACAGCCAGCTGGGGCGGCGCCAGCACGGAGGTATGGAACTGGCGCAGCATCAGCGCCTGCGCCAGCGGCGTGGCCCACCAGGCCAGCAGCAGGCCCAACGCGCCCGCCAGGCTGGCCACGGCCAGGGCCTCGGCGAAGAACTGCAGCGTCAGTTGCCGTGCACCGGCGCCCAGGGACTTGCGCAGCCCGATCTCGCGCTGGCGCTGCAGCGTGCGCACGCTCCACAGGTTGATGAAGTTGATGACGGCCAGGGCCAGCACGCCGGCCGCCGCTGCCGCCAGGCTGCCCAGTTGCAGGCGTCGCTCTTCGCTGCCGGCGCCATGCAGGCCGACATCGGCCATGGGCATGGCCCGCTGATAGGCCCACATGCCGCCGCCTTTCAGGAAATCGGCCGGCAGCCCGGCCGGCGCCGGCTGTTGCGAAAGCAGGCGCATGGCCAAGGTGCTCAATTGTTCGGCCTCGGCGCCAGGCTGCAGGCGGGCGAACAGCCGGCCGTTGGCATTGGTCCAGCTGTCCGATCGCACCAGATAGGCCTTGGCGGCCGGTGCGCTGAAGCCGGCCAGCGCATCGAAGTTGAGCGTGCTGTTGGGGTTGCGCGTCGGCAACACCGCCTTGACGGTCAGCGAGGCCTGCATGGCCGGCCAGCGGCCCTCGGGGCCGGGGGGAAGCGAGATGGTGAAGCTGCGACCCACGACTTGCCGGGTGCCGAACAGCCGCTCGGCCGCGTCAACCGTCAGCGCGACGGCCTCGGGCGAAGCGAATGCGGCGGCCAGGTCGCCGGCGATGGGCTGCAAGCCGAACAGGGCGGGCAGGTCGGCATCGGCCATGGCGATGTTGAGCCGGGTGCTGCGCTGCACGCCCGATGCATCGCCGGCATTCGACGGCAACTGGGTGAAAAGCACGCGGCTCATGAGGCCAAGTGGCGCGCCGTTGGCCCGCAGGCCGCTGTGCAGAGCCACGGCGGGCACGTCGCGGAACCAGGGCGAGTGGCCGCCGCCCGGCTCGCGCACCTGCCACTCGAAGGTGATGAGGCGGTCATGCTCGGGCAGGTCGCCCTCGGGCCAAAGGACGTCCTGCAGGAAGCTGGCCGTCAGCAGCATGAGGGCCAGGCCCAAGGCCAGGCCGGCGATGACAAGGGCGGCCTGGCCAGGTTCGGCACGCAGCTGGCGCCAGGCGCCGCGCCAGAAGGTGGAGGAGGTGAGCAGGGGCATGGCGGCTCGGAGTGCAAAAGGCGGGCCAGCTTGATTTGCCCAGGGAAGGCGGCCAGGCCGGGCAGCCATCGTCCGCTTGCGGACACCCGGACTGTCCGCTTCCGGACACCGCCTTGCCGGGTCGGACTGCCGCCGCTTAGAGTCGCGCCCTCCCATGCCCGGCATCCTCATCCTCGACGACGACCCCGACGTGGCCCTGGCCGCGCGCCTGGCCCTGCGCAGGCTGGGCGCCGTCGCCGTGCGCCATTCGCCCGGCGAGCTGGCCGCGGCCCTGGACGAGATCGCGCCCGATGTGCTGCTGCTGGACATGAACTTCACGCCCGGGGCCAGCGATGGCGCGGCCGGCCTGGCCCTGCTGCGCGAAGTCGTCATGCGGCGCGATGCGCCGGCCGTCGTCGTCATGACGGCCTATGCCGAGGTCGAGCTGGCCGTGCAGGCGCTGAAGGCGGGCGCGGTCGACTTCATCACCAAGCCCTGGCCCAACGACAGGCTGGTGGCCTGCGTGCAGGCGGCGCTGGCACGACGCGCGCCCGCGCTCGCAGCCGGTGACCTGCTCGGCGACTCGCCGGCCATGCAGTCGCTGCGCGCCCAGATCGCCCAGGTGGGAGCCAGCGAGGCCAGCGTCCTCATCCTCGGCGAGAACGGCGTCGGCAAGGAGCTGGTGGCCCGTGCCCTGCACCGCGCCTCAAAGCGCGCGGCCGGCCCGCTGCTAGCCGTTGACATGGGCTCGTTGCCCGAGGCCCTGGTGGAGAGCGAACTCTTCGGCCACCGGCGCGGCAGCTTCACGGATGCGCGCGAGTCGCGGCCGGGGCGCTTTGTGGCTGCGGCGGGAGGTACGCTGTTCCTCGACGAGATCGGCAATCTGCCCCTGCCTCAACAGGCCAAGCTGCTGGCCGCGCTGGAGCGCCGCGAGGTGACGCCGCTGGGCAGCGACAAGCCCGTGGCCGTCGACGTGCGCGTGCTGGCGGCCACCAATGTGGCCGAGGCCGAACTCTTCGATGTGAAGCGCTTCCGGCCCGACCTGCTCTACCGCCTCAACACCGTGGTGCTGCGCGTGCCGCCGCTGCGCGAGCGCGGCGCTGGCGACATCGCGCTGCTGCTGCGCCACTACCTGGCGCAGTTCGACAAGCGGCCCGTCGAGCTGACCGCGGACGCCCTGGCCCGGCTGTGCGCCTACCGCTGGCCGGGCAATGTGCGCGAGCTGCGCCAGGCCTGCGAACGCGCGACGCTGCTGGCGCGCGGAACGGTGTTGAGCTTCGCCGACTTCGGCCTGAACGAGATCGCGACAGCTGCACCCGTCGAACCGGGCCTGGACCTGGCCCAGCGCGAGCGCGAGGCCGTGCAGGCGGCCCTCTCGCAGGCCGACGGCAATATCAGCCAGGCCGCCAAGCTGCTGGGCGTGAGCCGGGCGGCGCTTTACCGCAAGCTGGAAAAGCATGGGCTTTGAGCGCGTCCCTGTTGCCGCATCGGCGCTGGTGATGACGGCCGGCGCCGCCGCGGCGGGCGCGTCCCTGGACTCGCCGCGCCTGCTCGTCGCCTGCGCCTTGGCCGGCCTCATCGCGGCCGCTTTCGGCTGGGCCTCACTGACGCGGCTGGCCCGCCAACCCAAGCCGCTGCCGGCCGATCCGCTGCCACCGCCGCGGCCCGACCTGGACGCCGCCCTCGAACACGCGCCCCTGGCGCTGTGGCGGCTGACGACCGGCGCACCACCGCTTGCGCTGAACGCCGCCGCCCGCCGCCTCATCGCCCCGGGCCGCGCCGCCGAACCCGCGGCCCTGCTGGCGCTGCTGGAGGCCGACCCGGGCCGGCGCGTCGTCACCCTGCCCACCGAGCACGGCCAGGAACGCGCCGTGCTGGCCGTCTCGGCCTTGACCGTGCAGGGCCAGCCTTGGCGTCTTGCGGCGCTGGCACCCATCGAGTCGGAGCTGGAGACCGAGGCCCTGGCTGCCTGGCGCCAACTGGTGCAGGTGCTGACCCACGAGATCATGAATTCGCTGACGCCGATCGCGTCTCTCGCCGGCAGTGCGCCGGCCCTGCTGGAAGCCGGCGAGCACGAGGAGCTGCAGGCGGCCCTGGCAACGCTGGCGCGCCGGGCCGCGCATCTGCAGGCCTTTGTGGAGCGCTACCGCAGCGTCAGCCAGCCGCCGGCACCGACGCTGGCCGACACGCCCCTGCTGCCCCTGCTGAAAGCGGTGCAGCGCCTGGTGGCGCCGGCCTGGGAAGCCGCGGGAGGCCGCGTCGAGCTGAGCGTCGAACCCGAGAGCCTGGCCCTGCGCACCGACGCGGCCCAGCTGGAGCAGGTGCTGATCAACCTGGCCCAGAACGCGCTGCAGGCCTGCGCCGGGCGGCCCGCGCCCGAGCTGCAGATCGAGGCACGCCTGAGCCGCGGCGCGCGGCTGCGGCTGACCGTGGCCGACAACGGACCGGGCGTGGCGCCGGGGCTGGAGTCGCGCATCTTCACGCCCTTCTTCACGACCCGCGAGGGCGGCAGCGGCGTCGGCCTGGCCGTCGTGCGTCAGCTGGTGCATGGCCTGGGTGGCACGGTGCGCCATGCCAAGCGGCCCGGTGGCGGCGCCTGCTTCGTGCTCACGTTCTGATGCACATGCGGTGGAGTTAGGGGGCTCGGCGTTCACGGCATCGTCACCGCCGGCCCCTAGCCTACGGCGCTCGGTCACCCTGGAGCGTCCCAATGTCCAAACCCCTTCGCTGGGCCGGCCTGTGCCTGCTCGCCTTCGCCTCGCTGAGCGCCACTGCCCATGACCGCGGCCGTGCCGAGAACGCGCCCCTGGTCATCGGCCACCGCGGCGGCGCCACCGGCTATCTGCCCGACCACACGCTGGAGAACTACGCCCTGGGCATCGCCATGGGCGCCGACTATGTGGAGCCCGACCTGGTCTCGACCAAGGACGGCCACCTGATCGTCCGCCACGAGCCCAACCTGATCGCCACGACCAATGTCTCGACGCTGCCGCAGTACGCCTCGCGCAGGCGCACGGCCGTCATCGACGGCGCCACCGAGACGGGTTTCTTCGCCAGTGACTTCACGCTGGCCGAGATCAAGACCCTGCGCGCCATCCAGCCGCTGAGCGATCGCGACCCGAGCTTCGACGGCAAATTCGAGATCCCGACGCTGGAAGAGGTCATCGCCTTCGTGAAGCGCAAGTCGGCCGAAGAGGGCCGGCGCATCGGCATCTATCCCGAGACCAAACACCCGACCTATCACCAGAGCCTGGGCCTGCCCTTGGAAGACAAGCTGCTGGCCGTGCTCAGCAAGGCCGGCTGGAATCACCGCAGCGCCCCGGTCATCATCCAGTCCTTCGAGACGACCAACCTGAAGTACCTGCGCAGCAAGTCCAGCGTGCGCCTGGTGCAGCTGGTGGACGCCAACGATGTCAATGCCGACGGCAGCCTGGACTTCACCAAGCCCTATGACAAGCCCTACGACTGGGTCGTGTCCGGCCGCGCCGGCCTGTTCAAGGACCTGCTGACCCCCGCCGGCCTGGCCGAGGTCAGGACCTATGCCGACGGCATCGGCCCGTGGAAGGTCTATCTGATCACCACCGCCTGCAAGACGGTGGCGGCCGCCGGCGGCTGCGCGGACAGCAATGGCGACGGCCTCGTCGACGAGCGTGACCGCAAGTTGCTGGCCCCCAGCGACATCGTCGCCAACGCCCACAAGCTCGGCCTGATGGTGCACCCCTACACCTTCCGCAGCGAGCAGAAGCGCCTGGCCGGCGACTACAAGGGCAGCCCGGTCAATGAATATCTGACCTTCTACGAACTCGGGGTGGACGGCGTGTTCGCTGATTTCGCCGACTCGGCCTTCGCGGCCCGGGCCATGTTCCTGCTCAAGAACGACCCCGGCTATGCCCGCTGCCTGGTCAACGGCCGGGGCTGCGTCAACAGCAAGGACTGACGTAAAACCGCCGCAAAGATCCGGCATTCGGCGAGAAATGCCGGCTTTCCTCGATGGTGTGACGCTGTGGTGGATGTTAGGCTGCCCGCTGTTACACCCCGGGGATGGAGTCGATGTTTCACGAGCTGCAGGAGTTGTTGGGCGCCTATCTGATGCCGGTATTGATCGCGATACCGCTGGCCATCATCGTGCTCATCGCCGCCTTCAAGCGTGACGACTACCGTCCGCCGCGCGAATACACGCCGCCGCCGCGTCCGCCCGAGGGCCATCAGCGCAGCAATGCGCCGGCGGTGCTGCCGCCGCTGCCCATCAGCACGAATGTGGGTCCGAATGCCGGTCCGTCCATGGCCAGCGCCTTTGTCACGGCGCCCTCGCCCATGCAGCCGCCCAAGCCGGCGGCTCCCGCCATCCCGGAAGGCCCGCCCACCATCCTCGTGGCCGACGACTCCGCCGTCGTGCGCACCAAACTCAAGCGCCTGCTGGAAGGCGCCGGCTTCACCGTCGTGCAGGTCAACGACGGCAACGAAGCCATGGCCCAGCTGGACGAGAAGCCCGAGATCGCCGTGCTGATCACCGACCTCGAGATGCCCAACAAGGACGGTTTCGAGCTGATCGCCGACGTGCATGGCAGCCTGACCACCGAGGACCTGCCCGTCATCGCCATCACCGGCCACGACGAGCTGCACGGCCGCGTGGGTCAGATCGAAGGCGTCTACGGCATCTTCAAGAAGCCCTGGAACGACCGCGAACTGCTCAAGCGCGTGGAGTCCCTCGCCCACCTGCGCACGGCCGCCAGCCGGCGCGGCCGCCGCGCCAGCGATCTGCGCGCGCCGCCGCCGAGCGCCTGAACCCATCCCACGGCCGCTTGGCCGTGCATGAATTCACCAGCGTTGCCGCAGGTTACTCGACCGCGGGCGTCCTCTGCGTGGATGATTCGAACCGCCTTTCTTGTGGAGCCGTTTGAATGTCGTCGTACCTGGACCCGATGGACCAGCAGGCGCTGGACGTCAAGATTTCCGAACTGCTGGTCGCCACGGCAGACAACTACGATGCGGCCCTGGACCGCCAGATCACCGACGTGCTGGTCCTGCTGCGCAAGCAGTTGCAGATGGACGTCGTCTTCGTGTCCGAGTTCGTCGATGGCGAGCGGGTGTTCCGCTTCGTCGACGGCGGCGAGAAGCATGGCCTGAACGCGGGCGACGCGGCGCCGCTGGAAGAGAGCTACTGCCAGCGCGTCGTCGAGGGCCGCATGCCCCAGCTGGTGTCCGATGCACGCGAGCTGGTGGCCCGCGGTGAGCTTTTCGACCCCGGCATTCCCGTCGGCGCCCACCTGAGCACGCCGGTCGTCCTGCCGGACGGTCGCGTCTACGGCACGGTCTGCTGCTTCAGCGCCTCGGCCAAACCCGACCTGCAGCAGAGCGCCCTGGCCTGCCTGCGCCAATGCGCCCGCCTGGTGGCCCGCAAGGTGGATGTGGAGCCGCGCATGGAGTTCGCGCCGACGCAGGTCGACTGGCACCCGACCGAGCCGGCGCCCTTTCCTGAAATTACCGGCTCGGGCGAATCGCGCTGAACCGCCGCATCAAGGCAGCGTTCTGACCTTGATGTTCCTGAAATGCACCGTGCTCTCGGGGTCATGGGCCTGGAGCGCGAAGGTGCCGCTGGCCAGATAGCGCTGCTCCAGGCCCTTCTTGCGCACGAGGGGCGACTCTTCCGTGTAGTCGGCCGTCTTCTCGTTGCCGACGAAGGTGGTGACGTGCTTGCCCTCGACGCGGATGGTCAGCGTGAACCACTGGCCGTCGGGCGCGATCACCTTGGGAAAGTCCTGCACGCCCCACAGACCGCCGGTGCGGCTGGGATCGCTGTGGGAGTTGTTGACCTGCACCTCATAGCCGAGGTTGGGCCAGCCGACCTCCTGCCACCTGGTGTGGAAATAGACGCCGGAGTTGGCCTTGGCAAAGGTCATCACATCGGCCTTGAACTCGAAGTTCTTGAAGTCGTGCTGCTGCACCGGGCCGACATAGAAGAGGTGGGAGCGCGGGCCCTGGACGACGATGGCGCCGTCCTTGACGCTGAAGGAGCCAGGGGCGTCGCTGGCGCGCCAGTTGTCCAGCGTCTTGCCGTCGAAGAGCAGCTGCCAGCCGGCGGCTTTCTCGTCGGCGCTCAGGGCGTTGAGGTTCATGTCGGCCGCGTGGGCGGCGGTGGCGAGAGCGAGGCTGGCGGCGATTGCGGTGAGTTGGCGCATCAGGAAACTCCGACGATTTGAAGGACCTTGGCCGGGGGGCCATCGAATGTTTGCGAGGGCACATTACCCACGAAGCCGAGGTCCTTGCTGCCCTCGGGCGTCGTATAAAAACCGCCGGCCGTCAGGTCGCGAAAGCGCTTGAAGAAGCGCGCCGCGGTGGCGAACTCGGGCTTGGCCTTCTCGACCCAGCAGATGTCGTCGGCAATCTGCGCTTGCTGGGACGCGTCGAGCTGGTCGAAGCGCTTGCCGGCGAAGCGCCTGGCGCTCTCCGCCTCCAGCCAGGCCAGGCCGGGGACGATGACGTCCCTGTCCTTGACCTGGTCGGGGTAGGGCGCGCTGACCCACTCGTCGATGAAGAGGTGCACCTTCAATTGCGCGGCGCTCGGCGAGTTCTCGTCGGCCGGAATGATGAGCCCGCACAAGGCCTGGGCGGTGCGCGACTGCTCGGCCGAGAAGGTCAGCGGCCACAGCTCGCCGCTGCGGTAGGTTGGCGTCAGCTTGGGATCGGTGCCATAGCCCTTGCCGCTCTTGCGCGCGGGCGTCGCACCGGCCGACATCTCGCTGCCCAGGGCCGCGCTGGCGGCCAGCATCCATTGCAGGGTGGTTCTGCGGTCCATGTTCAGAGTTCCTTCCTGCGCAGGCGCTCGACGATGTGGTCGGCCTGGCGCCAGGCCAGGGCCATGATGGTCAAAGTCGGGTTCTTGTCGGCGTTGGATGCGAAGGGCGCACCGTCGGACAGGAAGAGGTTGGGCACATCCCAGGTCTGGCCCCAGCGATTGGTGACCGAGGTGCGCGCGTCGGCGCCCATGATCGTGCCGCCCACCTCGTGGATGATGGAGCCGCCCGGCGCGATGGCCTTGACGCCGTCCAGCTCGGGCCCGCCGCCCTGCACCTTGCCGCCCATGGCCGTGACGATGTCGGCGAAGGTCTTCTGCATGTGGGCGGCCTGGCGGGTCTCGTGCTCGGCCCACTGCCAGTGAAAGCGCAGCACCGGGATGCCAAAGCGGTCCTTCACGGTGGGGTCGATCTCGCACCAGGACTGCTCGTTGGGAATCATCTCGCCGCGGCCCGAGAAGTAGACAAAGCTGCCGTACAGGCGCCTGACGTCCTGCTTGAACTTCGCGCCGTAGCTGCCTTGCGTGTAGCCCTCCAAGCCCGCGCCGGTGCCCGAGGTGGGCATGCGTTTGCCGGTGCTGATCTCGATGTGATAGCCGCGTGGAAAGCCCAGCTTCTTCGCCCAGTCGCGGCCCTGCTGCTGGTAGAGCCACCAGGGCGCATAGGCATGGCCGCCGCCGGCACCGTCCTCGTTGTGGGGCGGCAGGCCTTCCAGCGCGGGCACCTGGCCCGACAGGTCGCTGCCGACGGTGTCCATGATGTAGCGCCCGACCTTGCCGCTGCTGTTGGCCAGGCCGCCGGGCTTGCTGTTCAGCAGGATGCGCACCGACTCGCAGGCGCTGGCCGCCAGCACGACGGCGCGGGCCTTGGCCTCGATGTGCTTGCCGGTCTTGCGGTCGACGAAGCGCACGCCGCCGGCCTTGCCGTCCTTGGTCGTCACCTCGTAGACCATGGCGTCGCAGAGCACGTCGAGATTGCCGCTGGCCAGGGCCGGCGGCAGATGCACGGCCGGGCTCTGGTAGGTGGCGCCGATGGAGCAGCCGCGGCCACAGGGCGTGGCCCAGAAGCAGGCCGCCCTATCGCGCATGGCCTGGGCGACCAAGGCCTGAGCGCGCGGGTTGCCGGGGTGCAGCAGGGCGGGGATGCGGGCGTCGTCGAGCTTCTTGGTCAGCACCGCGCGGTGGATGGGCACGACGGGCACGCCCAGCGTCGCCGCATGCTTCTTGATGAGGCGCTCGCCGACCCGCATGGCGGGCGCCGGCAGCAGGCAACCGTCGGGCGAGTCGGGTGTGTTCTCCAGACCGTCGTTGCTGCCGTAGATGCCGACCAGCATCTCGACCTTGTCGTAATAGGGCGCGACGTCCTCGTAGCTGATGGGCCAGTCGAAGCCCAGGCCATCGCGGCTGTGGGGCTTGAAGTCGTAGGGGCCGTTGCGCAGCGAGATGCGGCCCCAGTGGTTGGTGCGGCCGCCCAGCATGCGGGCCCGCCACCAGTCGAAGCGCTGGGTCTCGTCCGTGGAGGCTTGCGTGTAAGGCTCGCCCGGCACCTGCCAGCCGCCGTCCACCGTCGCGTCGTAGAAACCGAAGGGCTTGTCCGGCGTGCCGGCGCCGCGCAGGGGCGCGTCGGCGCTGGTCTGGAACATCGGCGTCTCAGTGCGGAAGTCGTAGTGGCGGCCGGCTTCCAGCATCAGCACCTTCACTCCCTCCAGCGCCAGCGTGTAGGCCGTCTGGCCCCCGCCGGCACCCGACCCCACCACGATGACGTCGTAGTCCTTGGCCATGCTGCGCGTCGTCACGAAACCCATGCACCTCTCCCGGGGAAGACGGCGCAGTGTGCCACTACGGAGAAAGCGTTTTCATCTCGTCGTGGGTTGCGCCCTCGGGCTGAGCAGGGCGGCGACCGTGACCAGGCCGAGAGCCAGCAGCAGCACGGGCAAGACCTGGCGCGTCACCGGGTCGAACAGCAGGCCGGCCAAGGCCAGGGCGGCGCTGCTGGTCAGCGCATCGCAGAGCTGCAGCGACGAGGTGTTGCTGCCTTGTTGTTCGGGCGGCGACAGCTTCAGCAGCAACACCGACAGGATGGGGAAGGACAGGCCGATGCCCAGGCCAACCAGGATCCAACCCGCGAGCACCAAGGCCGAGGGCAGGCTGAACAGCAGCGGTGAGATGACGATGGCCAGCGCCAGGGCCGTCAGCGTGAAGCCGCCGGGCAGCAGCAGGCGGCGCGACTCGGGCTTGTGCACCCGGGCCTGCACGGCGCTGCCTATGCTCCAGGTCACGGCACCGGCGCTCAGCGCGATGCCGGCCTGGGTCAGGCTCCAGCCGAAATGCTGGGTCAGCATCAAGGGCAGGAAGGCCTCGGCGCTGGCGAAGGTGGCGGCGATGAGGCCGCGCAGCAGGATGACCGTGGGCAGGCCACGTACGGCCCTCAGTGTGCCGGTGGGCAGCAACAGGCGGGCCGCAATGCCGGCCGCCGCCAGCCCTGCCGCGAACAGCAGGGCCGAGCTGGTGCCGGTCTGCTGGCTCGCGCTGTGCAGGGTCAGCGCGCCGGCGCTGGCCAGCAGGGCCCAACGCATGGCGCCCCAGCGCAGCACCTCGCCCGTGCCCGAGCCCACGCGCTTGAGCGCCGGCAGCATCAGCGCCGCGGCCACCGGCACGGCCGCCGCCACGGCCAGGAAGACCGAGCGCCAGCCGAACCACTGCACGAAGAAGGAAGCCAGCGCCGGCCCGACCAGGCCGGGCACCACCCAGGCGCCAGCAAACATCGCAAACAGCTTGGGGTGGAGTTGCTGGGGCACGACCTGGCCGACGCCGACGTACAGGGTCACGCCCAGCACGCCGCTGCCCAGGCCCTGCAGGGCGCGGCCCAGCACCAATACCGGCATGGACGAGGCGAAGCCCGCCAGCAGCAGGCCGGCCAGAAAGGCGGCCAGCCCGGCCAGGGCCGCGCGGTAGGGGCCGCGCTTGTCGCAGAGCTGGCCGGCGGCCGTCATGCCCAGCACCGAGGTCGCCAGCGTCGCGCCGAAGGCCAGGGCGTAATAGGGCAGGCCGTTCAGCGCTTCGGCCACGGCCGGCATGGCGGTGGCGACGGCGATGGACTCGAAGGCCAGCATGGAGATCAGCGCGACGGCGCCGATGCAGGCGGCGCTGCGGCCGGGGGCGAAGAGTTTGGTTTCGGACGCGCTCACGGGCGCGTCGACGGGGTCAGCGAGATTCATGGCGATGCAGACTAAAAGTTCAAGCCCACTTCAAGTCAAGCGGGCTTTGAAGCCCCAAGGGACAATCGGGGCATGTCAGTTTCGGTCCTTCATTGCGCATCCGCCGGCTTCGAGTCGGCCTGCCGCATTCCCGCCCTGCCCGCTTCGCACCGCAGCCATGGCCTGCATGGCCACAGCTATTTCGCCACCGTCCGCACGGCCCTGCCTTCGGGCTGGGCGGCTTTCCCTGGAGGCGAGGTCGAGGCGCTGCGTGCCCGCATGGCCGAGACGGTCATGCCTCTGGATCATGCCCTGCTGAACGACCACCTGGCCGAACCCACCGACGAGAACCTGGCGCGCTGGGTGCGCCAGCGCCTGGAGGTCCCCGGCATCGTGCAGGTCGGCGTGCAGAGCACCACGCACAGCGGCGTGGACCTGGACAACGCAGGCCATGCGCATGTGTGGCGGCGTTACCGTTTCCAGGCCGCCCATCAGCTGCCGAATGTGCCGGCCGGTCACCAGTGCGGCCGCATGCACGGCCATGGCTTCGAGGTCATCCTGCATGCCAACGCGGACCTGGGCGAGCGCGACCTGTCCATCGACTACGACCATCTCGACGAGGTCTGGGCGCCGCTGCACTTCGAGCTGAACTACCGCTGCCTGAACGACATCGCCGGTCTGCAGAATCCCACCAGCGAGAACATCTCGGCCTGGCTTTGGCAGAAGCTCAAGCCCGAGTTGCCGGAGCTGAGCTGGGTGACCGTCTACGAGACCGGCTCCAGCGGCGCCAACTTCAACGGCCAGAACTACCGCATCTGGAAGGAGATGACGCTGGACAGCGCCGTTCGCATGCGCCACGCGCCCCACGGCCATCCGCTGGCCGGCATCCACGGCCACACCTTCACGTTGAGATTGCACCTGGCCGCGCCGCTGGACCAGGTCATGGGCTGGACCGTGGACTTCGGCGATGTGAAGACGCTGTTCAACCCCATCTTCAAGCGGCTGGATCACCACCCGCTGTTCGAGATTGCCAACTTGCCCGATGGCGATGCGGCGTCCATCGCCGCCTGGGTGCTGCGCGAGGGCGGCGGCGTGCTGCCGCAGATCGATCGCGTGGACCTCTACGAGACGCGCGGCTCGGGCGCCATCGTCAGCCGGGCTGATTCTGAAGAGCTGATTCCCGTATGACCTATTCCGTCAAAGAGCTGTTCTTCACGCTGCAGGGCGAAGGCGCCCAGGCCGGCCGCGCGGCCGTGTTCTGCCGTTTTGCCGGCTGCAATCTCTGGAGCGGCCGCGAGCAGGACCGCGCGACGGCGGTCTGCACCTTCTGCGACACGGATTTCGTCGGCACGGATGGCGAGGGCGGCGGCAAGTTCGCAACCGCGGATGCGCTGGCGGACGCGATCGCCAAGGCGTGGCCGGGTGGTGGTCGACCGTACGTCGTCTGCACGGGCGGCGAGCCGCTGCTCCAAGTGGACACGCTGCTGATCGACGCCCTGCATGCGCGCGGCTTCGAGGTCGCCGTCGAGACCAACGGCACCCAGCCGGCACCACCGGGGCTGGACTGGATCTGCGTCAGCCCCAAGGCCGACGCGCCGCTGGTGCTGACCTCGGGTCATGAGCTGAAGCTGGTCTATCCCCAGCCCCTGGCCCAGCCCGAACGCTTTGCCGGTCTGGACTTCCAGAACTTCTTCCTGCAGCCCATGGACTCGGTGCTGCAGCGCGAGCACACCAAGGCGGCGGTGGCCTATTGCATGGCCCATCCGCAGTGGCGGCTGTCGGTGCAGATGCACAAGGTGGTGGGCATCGCCTGACGAGACTAGAGCCCCTCGCCCAGTCTCGCTGCTGAACGCGAGCGAGCCTGATCGGTCCCCCGAGGGGACGGCGATGCAGGCGGCATCGAGCCGCACGCACATCGCCCGGCGGGCCGGCTTGGGAGCGGCCCGGCGCCCGGCCCGAATACCGTTTCAGCCGTTCCGGCGCAGCGGCAGCGCCAAGTGCAAACGGGGCCGCCTCAATGCACCGCCCGCTGCGGCCGTGCACAGAACAGCGCCACCACCGGCTCGCCGCCGGCCTCCAGCGAGCAGTGATAGGTACGGCGGCGCAGCCGTACCGGCCCGCGGGCAACGCCGACGGCAGCGGCGGCTTCGTCGACGGCCACATCGAAGCCGGCATCGGCGAGGCGGCGCAGCCATTGCGATGCCGACTCGTGGCGTTCGCTGCGGCGGCCTTCGGGCTGGCCGAGGATGTCGGCGATCTCGCGGCCGAAGAAGCCCACCTTGAGCGCGTCGCGTTCGTCCTGCGTCAGCTCCAGCCGGTCCAGCGTGCCGAAGACGGCTCCGAAGTGAGCGAAGCAGTTGCGAAAGCGCGGGTACAGCGCCGTCTCCAGATGATCGACATCGGGCTCGGCCAGCACCAGCAGGGCGGGGTCGAGCTCGTGCAGACGCTGCAGCACGAACTGGCGCTGGTCGCGGCCCTGGTCGTCGTCGGCGATGTGATGCAAGGCGAAGCTGGCATTGATGAGGGGCGAGGTGCCGGCGCAGATGCCACGGATCAGCGCCCATTGGCCTTCCTCCAGCGACTCCACGCTGCCCAGCACGGGCAGCACGCGCAAGTCCAGGCCCATCCTGCGGCCCGCCTGTTCCAGCTGCATCTGAGCTTCTTGCAGCGCGGCCTCGGCCGGCTCGATACCGATGAGGGTCAGCTGGCGCAGGCCCTGGGCCACCAGCGTCCGCAGCAGGTGCAGCATCTGGCGGCCAGTGCCAATGCCGACGTCGATGAGCACCGCGCTGCGCGCGCCGCGGCAGGCCTGGGCGATGGCCTGGTTGCAGACCGTCGTGGCCAGGCCGACGAAGGGCAGGGCGCGGCCCAGCAGGTTGAAGAGCTCGATCTGGCTGCGCTCGTAGCGGCGCAGATAGAGGTTGGCCTGGGCCGCGGTGCGCCCTTCCAGACGCTGGGCCAGCGCGGCGCCGAAGACATAGAGGCCGACATGGCGCGGATCGTCGGATTGCTGCACACCGTCCAACCATTGCTGCAGGCCGGCACGCGCAGCGGGGCTGCCTGCCTCGACGGCCCGCGCCAGGCGGTGCAGTTCCTCGACCTGGGCGTCAAAGCGGGCACTGTTGAAGGGGCGCGGTGCGATCGAGGCGACGACTTGCATGGCAGGACATCCGAGGGTGGTGGAATGCCCGCCAGTCTCGAGAGGCCAGGTTTCAATGCGGCTGCGACCATGCGCAGCCTGGGCTGCATTTGTTGCGCAGCCCGGAAACGATTGAAACCGGCGCGTCAGTCCGGCTTGCGGTCGATCGCTCGAGCCCGCGTGGTGGGGCTGCGACCCAGGCGCTTGATGAGCAGGACGAGGAGGGCCACCGCAACGGCGAACAGCAGCAGCCATGGCGCCGCCAGGTAAAGGATCAGCAGGAACCAGTCGCCTCCGGACCCTTCACCGTGCAGCGAGGCCTGTGCGCTGCTCGCAAATGCAAACAGCGCGGCTCCTGCAGTGAGGCCCGACTTGGAGATCTTCATCAGGGTTTGCTGAGCTGGAAAGGTGATCGGGCATTCTGCACCGCAGGTCGCCTCAGCAGCCCAGCTCCACGGCCTGCAGGACCGCGCCGTCGCGTGCATCGGTTGCCACCGCGATCCAGCGGCTGGCATGCCCTGCCTCTGCGGCAGCAACGGGAACGCTCCATTCGCCCCGCGCCCGGCCATCCCACGCCGGCAGGCTCGCGTATTCACGCACAACGCTGTCGTGGCTGAGTGTCTCGCCACGGTTCTCGCCCGCGCGCACGCGGCTGCTGTGACCGTCCTCAACACGCACCCACCAGAGCCGCATGCGCGCAGGCGCGCCGGGCAGGGCTTCAGCGCTGAGTTTCAGCTCGCCACTGGCGCTGCGGCTCCAGGCCAGCCGGACGCGGGCGGGTTCGGAGCTTGCGGCCGGCAGCGAGGCGCTGCGCCAGTCGCGCCCGTTGATGACGATCTGCGGTGTGTAGGCATAGCGCGCACCGTTGACGCCGACGCCCTGCTTCTGCCTCTCGGTATAGGCCGGACTGGAGAAACGGTCCGGCCAACCCAGGCCGTTCCAGTAGTCGACATGGAAGGCCACGGCGATGACGCCCGGCTGGCCCTTGAGACCGCTCAGCCAGCGATCGGCCGGCGGGCAGGAAGAGCAACCCTCGGAGGTGTAGAGCTCGACGAGCCGCGGCAGCGTGGCACCGCTTTGCACGGTGGTGGCGCCGGGGCAGGTCTGGGCGAGAGCGGCAACGGAGGTGGCGCAAGCCATCAGCAGCGGGAGCAAGCGTTTCATCTCCTTGCGTCGCGCGGCGCACCGAAACCTGACATCGGACCGCATTAGTCGCGGCAATAGCCTTCGCCAGGCTTGACGACGAGGCAGTCGCGCTTCTCGGCCAGCCATTTCATGCCAGTGTCCTGGCCGTTGCCGGCGCGGATGGTCTCCTGCACGCCATCGCGCGTGAAAACCAGGGTGTCGGTGCCGGCCTTGGCATCGAAACGCCGGGGCCCGTCCAGGTTCTGCACCGTGACGCTGTAGGTGCCCGGGCCGCCGGTGATCTCGAGAAACGTGCCTTCCGGACCCTGCCAGCGGCCGACCCAGCTGCCGGGCGACGCGGACAGGGTGGCTGTCGAAGCCGGAGGCGCCGACACCGGAGCCGCCATGGGTGTGTCGGCGGACCGGGTGCAGGCACTGACCGCGGCACAGGCGGCGATCAGCAGGACAAGTTTCAGGCGACGCATGGCTGCTCGGGAACTGCCGGGATGTCCCAGTCTGCGCCCGAGCGGCGGCGCACCCTGTCGGAGGACTTCCCGTTGCCACCATGAAAAAGGGAGCCCGCTGGCTCCCTTTCGTCGATCCGCCGAGGCCTGCTTAGAAGCGGTAGCCGATACCGAACTTGACCGACACCGGGTCCAGCGTGGTCTCGATGGTCTGGCCGGTGGACAGGCTGCCGGTTGTCTTGATGAAGGTCTTGGTGACCGACAGGCTGGCGGACCAGTCCTTGGTGATGTTGTAGGCACCGCCCAGCTCCATGGTCGTGCCGAAGCGGCTCTTCATGGACAGGGTCGTCGGGTTGCTGGGCGTGCCGCCGGTGATGCCGGACAGCACGGCCGTCGACTTGGGCTTGAAGAAATAGCCGTAGGTGATGCCGGCGCCGATGTAGGGGCGGAAGCTGCTGTTCGCTTCACCGAAGCGGTACTGGGCCAGCAGCGTCGCCGGCAGGGACTTGACCGTGCCCAGCTTGCCGACGCCTTCGATCGCGCCCGCACCGACGACGTCGTGCTTGAAGGGCGCCGAGATCGGCAGGTCGATGCTGATGTTGTCGGTCCAGTAGTAGGTGATGCCACCGACGAAAGTGCTGGCCTTCTTCACGTCGACCTTGGTGCCAGCCAGGCTGGGCGCGGTCAGGTCACCGCTCTCGACGTGGGGCGTCACCTGCACGGCACCGCCGTAGACGACGATGCTGCCGGCCGATTGGGCGAAGGCGCTGCTGGCACCGAAGGACGCGATCAGGGCGGCCGCGGCACCGAGGAGGAACTTGGTTTTCATGGGTTGTCTCCGTGTGTCGAGGCGCGGTTTACAGCCAGCCCTTGGTGGCCAGGGCCTTGCCGATCAGCTGTTGCGTCAGCTGGTGGCCATAGGGGGTGGGGTGGAAGCTGTCGGAGAAGGCATAGGTCTTCCACCAGTCGGCACCACCGCTGACGCCGGCGGGCGGCGCGGCGGACAGGGCCGCGGCCGTGCAGGTCGGGAAGTCGTAGGTCGGCAGGCCGTCGCTGCCCACGCCCTTGATGGGGCAGGCCGGCGTCTTGACGTTGGTCAGGCCGAACTGGGCGGGCGTCGCGACCTGGTCCTGGAAGGCCTTGTAGAAGTCGATGACGATGACGTTGTCGTTGCCGGCGAACTTGGAGGCCAGCTCGGTGTTGAAGGCCGTCATCCAACCCTGGAACAGGGCCTGCGACTGAGCGCGCGCCGTGGCGCCGGTCGCGCCGCCACCGCTGGCCGCGGCGATGCTGTCCAGCACCATCTGGAAGCGCGGCGTGAAGCTGACGTCGGGCATGTTCATCAGCACGACGTGGGTGGCACCCTTGTCGAGCACGCTGGCCTTGATCTGGGCCGCGAACTTGTCGGCCAGGGCCGTCATGTAGGTCACGCCGATCTGGCCGGTGGTGGCGGCGCCGCCTTGCAGGGCCGCGCCGATCTGGGCGGGCGTCAGCAGGGTGCCGAGCAGGGCCGAGTAGGTCTTGGCGCCGTCCTTGGGAATGGTCAGATAAGCACCGACCAGGTCCGCCGCGTCATTGCCGCCGCCGTCGATGATGACCAGGTCGGTGGCCGAGTAGCTGCCGGCCGCGGCATAGGTGGCCATCTGGGTGCCGACGTTCAGCGGGTTGGCTGCGCCGCCGGCGCCGGTGTAGGTGATGCGGCCGCCGCCGATGGAGTAGTTGGTGCAGCCCGTCTTGGCGGTGTTGGCCGCGAAGGTGGTGCCCGTGAAGACGAAGAAGTTGCACAGCGTCTGGCCGTAGTTGGCCGCGACGCGCTCGGCGTAGATCAGGTTGTCGCTGCTCTGGACGGTGAACTTGTAGCCGAAGGTGCCGCTGTCCTGGATGCTGTCGCCGAAAACCTTGACCGAAGTGATGGAGACCTTGGGCGTGGTGTCAGCCGTGGCACCACCGCCGCAGCCGGCCACCAGCACGCTGCCCAACAGCGCCACCGAGGCGGCGGCGATCCGGGTGAGGAAGGGTTTCATTGTTGTCTCCTAGGCGACACCGCAACTGCACGGCGCATTCAAATTCGGGAGCGCAACTCTAGCCGCTGCTTTTTAGAACGGTCGTTCGTTTTTCCCCTCAATCGCGTAAAGAAACAACGCTGAAGGCTTGAGGAAGGTCAGGCCTGACAAGTCTGTGGATGGCGCTGGGACAACCGGCTGGATATCCACAGGCCCGCGGCGGTTGGCGAAGTTGTTCCCAATCGCGGGTCAACTCATACGGCCTGTGGCGCACAGGCTTGTGCCGTGCTCAAACGCCTGTCGCGCTTGAGGTTTTTTCCCTTGTCCACAGCGCCACGCGGCCTCTACTACCACCACCAATTTGAAATCTTGAATACAGTTTGGAATACATCGGACATCTTTCCATGGACATTTCTGCCCTGCAGCGACGCCTGCGCCAGTTCGCCGCCGACCGCGACTGGCAGCCCTACCAGACGCCCAAGAACCTCGCGATGGCCATGACGGTGGAAGCCGCCGAGCTGCTGGAGATCTTCCAGTGGCTGACTCCGGAGCAATCCCTGAGCCTTGACGAGGACCAGCGCCGCCACCTGGGCGAGGAGCTGTCGGACGTGCTGCTGTACCTGGTGCAGATCGCCGATCACGGTGGTGTCGACCTGGACGCCGCCATCGAGCGCAAGCTGGCGATGAACGCCATCAAGCACCAACCCAAGAAGTCTTGAAGAGGTCTTGATGGAAACCATTGCCGTCGTCGACTTCGAGACGACCGGACTCGGCCCGACCACGGGTGGCCGTGCCACGGAGATCGCAGCCGTGCTGGTGCGCGACGGCGCTGTCGTCAAGACCTGGAGCAGCCTGATGAACAGCGGGGCCTGGGTGCCGCCCTACATCCAGGCCTTGACCGGCATCAGCAACGAAATGCTGGCGGGCGCGCCGGATTCGACGACCGTCATGCACGAACTGGCCCGCTTCACCGCCGGCTGTCCGCTGGTGGCGCATAACGCGGCTTTCGACCGGGGCTTCTGGCAGGCCGAGATGGAACGCGCCGGTGTGGCGAAGGACCCGGCCCATGAGTTCGCCTGCACGGTGCTGCTGTCGCGCCGGCTCTGGCCCGAGGCCAAAAGCCATGGCCTGGGAGCGATCTCGCAGTTCCACGACATCCGCTTCGATGGCCGCGCCCACCGGGCCCTGGCAGATGCCCGCGTGACGGCGGAGTTGTTACTGAAGGTTCAGGACGAGGTCGCGCGACGCTTTGCGATGGACCTGGGCGACATGGTCGTCGACCATGCCTTGATGCAGCAACTGCAGAGGACGCCACTGCGTTGGCTGCGACGCGGCCTGGTCGAGCATGTGAAGTCGAGAAGAGTGACAACTGCGCCCGCCAGAGCGTAGGAAAAAATTCTGTCAAGACCCCGTCTGTCGTGATCGGACAAGGACAATCGCGCCCTTTCGTCCCGTGCCAATTCAAGTTTCCATGTCCGTGATCCAGGTTCGCCCCGCCACCCTGCGCGATGCCAAGGCCATCGCCGAGATCCATGTCGCTGCCAGCCAGGACGCCTACAAGGCGTTGCTGCCCGCTGCTGCGCTGGATGCGATGTCGGTGCAGAAGCGCCAGGCCTTCTGGCGTGAAGCCATCGACCTCTGCGAGCCGCAAGTCATCGTGGCCCATCTCGACAACAAGATCATGGGCTTCGCCGGCTTCGATCGCTCGCGCGACAAGGGCACGCCGGCCACGACCGGCGAGGTTTGGGCCCTGTTCGCCGACCCGGTCCACTGGGACAAGGGCGTGGGCCTGGCGCTGTGGGATGCCACGCGCGACGGCCTGCAGGAAGAGGGCTGCACCAAGGCCACGCTGTGGTGCTATCTGCGCAATGAGCGCGCGCTGCGCTTCTTCGAGCTGGCCGGCTTCAAGCGCGAGCTCGGCAGCGCCCGCACGACGGAAGTCGGCGGTGCCCGCGTCGAAGAGATTCGCCTGCATCGCTCGCTGGTCTGAATTCCGCCCGTCAGGGCAAAGAGAAAGCGCCCCTCGGGGCGCTTTTGTCTTGAGAAGCCGGAGTCAGGCGGCGTAGCCCCTCGAAGCCAGGGCCCAGCCGTCGGTCGCGTCGTCGTGGCGCTGGATGTGCACGGGGCTGAGCTTCTTGGCGGCCGCGCGTTCGACCAGGTTCTCGGCCTGCTCGGCCGTCAGCTGCAGCGCAAAACGGGTCCAGCGCTTCTGCACCAGGGGCAGGGCCCAGGCGTCTTCAAGCGCCCAGCGGATCTGGTGCGGCTGCTCCAGCTCGGCGGCAGCCAGCACGCGGGGGGCCAGGGCCAGCAGGAAGCGGTTGAAGTCGGTGCGCAGGGCGTCAGTCGGCAGCAGGGCTTCGAGGCGGCTCAGGCGGGCGCTCCAGCCCGGCGTGGCGAGCTGGCGGGTCACCAGGGCCTGCAGGGCCTGGATGGGGTTGAACAGGCGCAGGCGATTCGGCGGCAGCACGCGCAGCGGGATCTGGGCGGCCTCTTCATGGCTCAGTGGCGTGACGAAGCTGGCCAGCACGGTCAGGCGCTCCCATTCGGCTTCGGCCAGGCCGCCAATGCGGGTGATGGGGCCGGCGGCACAGCTGGCAGCCATCTCGGAAAGGGCCTGGTGGCCGCGCTGGCCCTTGGCCCGGTTGGCGCGCCGGCTCATGACGGCCAGGTTGCCGGCTGCATAGCCGGCGTCGTCACGAACGCGGTCGATGCTGCAGGTCTGGTCGTCCAGCAGCTCGCGGGTGATGGGGCAGTGGGAGGTGTCGAGCTGGGCCAGGTGGTGGGGCGTCAGCTGGATGTCCTCGAAGCTGCGGCCGCGGGCCCAGGCATGGGTGCGCAGGGCGAGCCAGCGCTCGACCTGGGGGCTGGCCGGCGTGCGCACCGTGCGGCCGCGGGCGGACAGCCAGCCGCGCTGCAGCGGTGACTGCGGGTAGAGGTGGGCGATGGGCGGCGTGATGCCATGCAGCGCGTAGTCGCGGCCCAGGGCCAGGCCGGTGCGCTCGTGGGCGCTGATGGCGGCGGGGGCGTCGTCCATGTCCAGGTCAAACTGGACCAGGGCGGGGTGGGTGGCGATCTGGGTGCTGATGACGGCTTGCATTTCGGAACTCCTGTCGTTGGGCTCGCCGATGAAGTTCGCGGGCCTTGCAAGCAGTCTGTGAGCCAGGTCGCTCATGAGATGATCCACCTGGAAAACACTGTAAATATTTTCAGGAGTCTGTCCGTCATGGACCGCACCGAACGCTTCTACAAGATCGAGCAGCTGATCCGCTCCAAGGGCTGCGTGTCCTTCGCGACCCTGATCGAGGCCCTGGAGGTGTCGCCCGCCACGCTGAAGCGCGACCTGGCCTATCTGCGCGAGCGCATGGACGCGCCCATCGAGTACGACGCCGGCGAGAACGGCTACCGCTTCGGCCAGCAATGGCGGGGCGGCAAACATGAGCTGCCGGGGGTCTGGTTCAACGAGGCCGAGCTGCATGCGCTCTTGACCATGCAGCAGATGCTGGCCGGCCTGGATGAGCAGGGCGTGGTGGGCCGCCATCTGCAGCCCATGTTCGACAAGATCACCGGCATGCTGGGTGTGGACGCGGCCGAGGCCGACGAGCTGAGGCGCCGCGTCAAGCTCATCGGCACGGCACGCCGGCGCGTCGCCAGCGACAGCTTCGAGACCGTGGGCAGCGCCGTCGTCAAGCGCAGGCGCCTGGCCATCCGCTACCGCAAGAAGCGCGATGCCGTGGCCGGCGAGCGCGAGATCTCGCCGCAGCGCCTGGTGCACCACCGCCATGCCTGGTATCTGGACGCCTGGTGCCATGCCAGCGACGCCTACCGCCGCTTTGCGCTCGACGGCATCGAGGCCGCGACCCTGCTGGAGACGGATGCCAAGCCCGTGCCCCTGGCCGAACTGGAGGCCGAACTGGACCAGGGCTATGGCATCTTTGCCGGCGGCACGCCGCGTGAGGCCGAACTGGTCTTCAGTGCCGGCACGGCGGCCTGGGTGTCGCGTGAGGAATGGCATCCGGCCCAGCAGAGCGATTTCCTGCCCGACGGCCGTTGGCGGCTGCGCCTGCCCTATGTGGACGACACCGAGCTGCTGATGGACCTGCTGCGCCATGCCGGCCAGGTCGAAGTCGTCGCGCCGCCGGCGCTGCGTGAAGCCTATGCGGCGCGCCTGAAACAGGCCGCCGCGGCCGTGTAGGACAAGCCCGCTTCATTCGTGGTGGGGCGTGTCAGGCCGCGGTCAATCGCGTTAGGCTTCAAGCGTGTTTGATATCCCGACCTAGGAGCCCACGATGAGTGATACCAGCCAGGCGAAGGAAAAATTGGCTTCCGATTTCCGTGCAGTGATGGATGACATCGACGCGCTGATGACGGCCACGACGAACAAGGCGGATGGCGAGGTCAAGGCCTTGCGTGCGCGCATCCAGGACCAGCTGTCCGGTGCCAAGGAAAAGCTGCTGGACGCCCAGCATGAAGCCATCCAGCGCGCCAAGGACGCCGCCACGGCCACCGACGACTATGTGCATGCCAAGCCCTGGCAGGCCATCGGCGCGGCCGCAGCCGTCGGCCTCGCCATCGGCGTGCTGATCGGTCGCCGTTGAAGGTGTTCGGCCCCTCGTCCAAGGCGTACCTTGGCCGGTCCCCCGCGGGGACGGCGATGCTTGCTGGATCGACCAGCAAGCACATCGCCCCCTGCGGGCCGGCTCGGGAGCGGCCCAGCGCTCGGCCCGCAAATACGTCTTGGAATGAGCTGACATGACGGACGCCAAAGAGCCTGTCTCCGCGCCACTGCGGCGGCTCGGGGTTTCGTTGCTGACGCTCGGCCGCATCCGGCTCGAGCTGTTCGCCATCGAGGCCCAGGAGGAAAAGGAGCGCATTGCCAGCCTGCTGTTATGGGCAGTGCTGGCGGCGCTGCTCGCGGGCTTTGGATTGTTGACGGGCCTGGTCCTCATCACGGTGATGCTGTGGGACAGCTACCGGCTGCTGGCGCTTGGCCTCAGCACTGTCGGGCTGGTGGCCGCTGCGGTTGTCGCCGTCTCCAAGGTCAAGAAGCTGATCGACCAGCCGGCCAGCCTGTTCCAGGCCAGCATCGGTGAACTGCGTGCGGACGCCGACGCACTGCGTCGCCACGGCGGACCATGATTCCGCGCATCCCGGACGACCCGGCCCTGCGCGCCCAGCGCAAGGCCAATCTGCTGCTGGCCTCGGAGGTCATGCGTGGCCAGGCGGTCTTGTCTGCGGACGACATCGGCCATCGCGCGGATGGCTGGGTGCTGCGCATCCTGGCCTGGCGCAACTTGCTGTCCAACCCGGTGATCCTCGCCGCCGCCAGCGGCGGTGCGGCGCTGTTTGCAGGTGCAGGCGGAGACCGCCGCGGCAAGCTGTGGCGGGGCCTGCGCTGGGCCTGGCTGGCCTACAAGGTCTGGGGACGCCGCAAGCGCTAGACCCGCGGGCTGTCGCGGCCCTTGCCATGGGCCGGCGCGCTGTCCAGATCGTGCAGCCAGGGCATGGCTGAACTCTTCCAGACTTGAATCACGGGCTTGAGTTGGGCGCGCTCGTTGACGCAACCCAGGCGGATGTTCAGCGTCTTGGGCTCGTCCGCCTCGGTGGCGAAGAGCTGGGTGCCGCACTCGGCGCAGAAGGCCTGCGCGCGGCGGTTGCCGCTGGCGGCCACCTTCACGTAGCTCTTGGGCGTGCCCTGCAGTTCGACCTGCTCGACCGGGATGGGAACGACGGCCCGAAACGGCCCGCCGGAAATGATCTGGCAGTCGGCGCAGTGGCAGGCAAAGACGCGCGAAAGGTCTGCCTCCGCCGTGAACCGCACGGCGCCGCAATGGCATTGGCCAGTGATCTTCATGGGACCTCCTCGCTTCAGTTCTCGGCCGAGTCCAAACGCTTCATGCGCTCGCTCTGCCAGTAGACGTCATCGCCGCCCAGGCCGTCGAGATTGGCGCGATTCAGCACACGAGCCAGCACGAAGAGCAGGTCCGACAGACGGTTCAGGTACTGGCGCGGCGCGGCGCGCACGGCCTCGGAGGCAGCGACCTGGATGACGGCGCGTTCCGCACGTCGCGCAATGGTGCGGCAGACATGGGCAATCGCCGCGCTGCGCGTGCCGGCTGGCAGGATGAATTCCTTGAGCCGCGGCAGATGCTCGTTGTAGTGCTCCAGGGCTTCGTCCAGGCGCAGCACGGCGGCTTCCTTCAGCAGTTCGCCACCCGGCCAGGACAGTTCGCCGCCGAGGTTGAAAAGCTCGTGCTGGATGGTGATGAGCAGGTCGCGGATGTCGTCGGGCAGGGGCTCGGCCAGCAGCAGGCCGAGGTTGGAGTTGAGCTCGTCGACGTCGCCCATGGCCTCGACCCGCAGATGGGTCTTGGGCACGCGGCTGCCATCGGAAAGGCCGGTGGTGCCGTCGTCGCCGGTGCGCGTGGCGATCTGTGAAAGTCGGTTGCCCATGATGGCGGATGCGGGTCTGTGGTCGGACCCGCATCCTGCCTGAATCTCGTTCTCAGTGCCGCCGGCCGCTGCGGTGATACGCAGGCTTGTGGGCAGGCGCGTCGTGGGGCTGGAAGCCCGGTGCAGGCGTCCAGCGCGGCGCCGGTGGCGCGTCATGGGGTGGCGGTGGTTCGCGGAAGACCTCACGCCAGCGCGCGGCCAGCAGGTCAAAGCGCACCGCGCCGAAGGCGATGAGGACGACGGCGGCGATGAGCAGCAGCAAGGTCAGGGTGGGGTCCATGCAGGTCTCCCGGGGTCGCTGTGTGCCCATGCTGTCACCACGGCGGGCTCGCTGCAACACAATCGTTGCTCGTCCTCCGGAGTTGTCTGTCATGAACGCGCCCGAATCCTTCGCCGCACCGCCGTTGCCGGCCGCCTTGCTGGACTCACTGAAGGCCGAATTCGCCGAGCGTTGCTCGACCGCCCTGGCCGTGCGCGAGCAGCATGGCCGCGATGAATCGGTCTTCGACGTGCCGCCGCCCCAGGCCGTGGTCTTTGCCGAGAGCGAGGCCGAGGTCGCACGCGTCGTGGCCCTGTGTGCCCAGCATCGTGTGCCGGTCATTCCCTATGGCGCGGGCTCGTCGCTGGAAGGGCATCTGCTGGCGATCCGTGGCGGCATCAGCCTGGATGTGTCGCGCATGAATGCCATCCTGCGCATAGCCACCGAGGACCTGACGGTGACCGTGCAGCCCGGCGTCACGCGCAAGGCACTCAACGAAGCTTTGAAGCACGAAGGCCTCTTCTTCCCCATCGACCCCGGCGCCGATGCATCGCTCGGAGGCATGGCGGCCACGCGGGCCAGCGGCACGAACGCCGTGCGCTACGGCACCATGCGCGAGAACGTGCTGGGCCTGCGCTTCGTCAACGCCGCGGGCGAGGTGGTGCGCAGCGGCTCACGCGCGAAGAAGAGCAGCGCCGGCTATGACCTGACGCGCCTGGTCATCGGCAGTGAAGGCACGCTGGGCGTCATCACCGAGCTGACGGTCAAGGTCCACCCCCTGCCCGAGGCCGTGTCGGCCGCGGTCTGCTTCTTCCCCGGCATCGACGCCGCCGTGCGCACGGCCATGCAGATCATCCAGATCGGCGTGCCCATCGCCCGCTGCGAGCTGCTGGACACCAATGCCATCAAGGCCGTCAACGCGCATGACAAGCTGGGCCTGAAGGAAGCGCCCATGCTGCTGATGGAGTTCCATGGCAGCGAGGCCGGCGTGGCCGAGCAGGCGGCCACCGTGCAGGACGTGGCGGCCGACCATGGCGGCGAAGCCTTTGAATGGGCCACGACGCCCGAGGCGCGCACGCGGCTGTGGACGGCGCGCCACCACGCTTATCTGTCCGGCCTGCAAATGCGCCCCGGCTGCCGCGCGGTGACGACGGACACCTGCGTGCCCATCTCGCGCCTGGCCGAGAACATCGAAGCCAGCATCGCCGAGGTTGAGGCCGCCGGCCTGCCCTACTTCATCGTCGGCCATGTTGGTGACGGCAACTTCCACATGGCCTATCTGCTGGACCCCGCGCTGCCTGAAGAGCTGGCGACGGCAGAGCGCCTGAGCGCGCAGATGGTGGCGCGGGCGATTGCACTGGAAGGCACCTGCACCGGAGAGCATGGCATCGGGCTGCACAAGCAGGGCTTTCTGCTCGACGAGACGGGCGAGGAAGCGGTGGCGCTGATGCGGGCGGTGAAGCACGCGCTGGATCCTTTGGGGATCCTCAACCCTGGCAAGATATTCATTGCCTAGTCAAGGAAGTCGCCCCGCATGATCCCCGTTCGCATCCGCGGTTTCGTCAGCACCGCCTTGCTTGTGCTTGCCATGGGACCTGTTCTGGCTGCATCGCCGCAGGAGCAGGAGGCGATGGCAGCCACGCAGGCCGCGTGCGACGCGTTTCGCTTGCGTGATCTTGCGGCGCTGGAGAGGCTGCTGGCGCCGGAGTTCACGCTCGTGAGCACCCGTGCCGAGGTTCAAGGCCGGGCGCAAGCCCTCCAGGAGGTGCGGGACGGTGACCCGCAGTACGAACGTTTCGAGAACCACGACATGACCGCGCGCGTTTATGGCGATACGGCGGTCGTTCAGGGCATCACATCGCTGAAGGGGCTTTCCGGCGGCAAGCCTTTCGCCGTCGATGTCCGCTTCACGGACACGCTGGTGCGTGTGAATGGACGTTGGACCCTGGTGGTCAGCCACGTCACGCGCATACCGTCCTGAGCCGTCTCAGTACGTCTTGCGCAACAGCAAAGCCGACGCCAACCCAGCCATCGGCAGCCGTTGCTCGGGCGACAGATCGGGGCTGAACCACACGGTGCCCGCACCCAGGGTGGCGACGGCGGCCACGACCTTGCCGTCGAGTTCGAAGGCATAACCCAGGGCCACGCCATTCAGCGTGATGGCGCCGTCGCCGCTCCGATCGGCCAGGCGCTGAAGCGGCGTCAGCGTCAGGCGTCGGCCGGTGTCGTCCGCCGCCCAGCCCTGCAGCAGCGCGCCGCGCTCATCGTCGAACAGCGCGAAGCGCCAGCCCACCAGACCCTCGCCCGCCGGCCGCACGGTGCCGATGACGCTGATCTGGCGGCCGATCACGACGCCGAAGTCCTTGGGAAGGCCGAACCAGCGCACCATCCATTGGCGGCGTTGCTGGTCGAGCTGGCTGGTGAGCTGCACGTCGGCCTCCTCGCCGGCAGCGCCCACCAGTGTGTAGCGCAGCTGGTGTGTGGAGGTGCTGAAGGCCTCGTCGATGCGGCTCCTGTACAGGCCCAGCTCGGTCTTGGAGCAGCCGTTGGGGCAGTCGGTGGTGCGGGTCTCGCCACGTGACTTCAGGTCGCGGGTGGCGTAGTCGCCGAAGTGCAGTTCGCGCCCGGGCCGCCAGCCCTGGCGGCCGCTGGCCGTCAGCGGTGTGGCGGTGGCGAGAGCATCGGGCGGCAGCACCTCGCCAGGCTTGGCGGCCAAGGCCGGCAGGGCCAGCGCCAGGCTGATGGAAAGAGCGGCGAAATGACGAAGCGGCAAGCAGTGCATGGCCGCAGGATATTGAAGCCACCCCTCACCCACCAGAAGACATGGCGCCGCATCCTTGCGGCTGCCCGGACTCAGAACCTGTAGCTGACGCCCAGGCCGACGTGGTTGCCCTGGACGGTGGTGCCGCCCAGCGAGTAGTCCTCGCGCACGAAGCGCAGCAGGCCGCTCCAGTGCGGCGCGAACTGGTATTCGCCCTGCAGGATCACGCCGGCCTTGCTCTCGAAGCTTTGCGAGCTGAGGTAGGACGCGGCGCCCGAGGTGGCGACCTTGGCGCTGGTGGCCTTGCGAACGCCCACGCCCAGACGGATGTTGTCCTGGGGCTTGAAGAAGCCGATGAACTCGACGGGCCAGCGCGAGAAGCGCACGGAGCCGTCACGGGCATTGGTGTCGTCGACGTGGTAGCCGATGTTGGCCTGGAAGGCGAACTGCTCGGACTCGTACTCGGCGCCGCCGAACAGGTGGACGAGGCCGCCGCTGCGGATGTTCTGGGTGTGGCCGTCCTGGTACTGGACCTTGACCAGGGTCTTGCCGCCGCCGGTCACGCTGGTGCCGAGCACGCCGTGAAAGCCGTCGGCGGCCTGGCTGGTGGTAGACAGGCTCAGGGCGGTGGCCGCGATGACAGCGGCGAGGAGATGCTTCTTCATGGGAATTTTTCGTTGTGGATGTGAGCCGTGGGTGCACGGCGGCCGCGAATGTAGAGGCGGCACGTGCAGCTCCCGGGACGGCGATGCGCCGGGACAACGCGAATGTGAATATTTGTTGAGCAGCCATGAAAAACGCCGCCCGAAGGCGGCGTTCTTGAGCGGGCCGGTGAGGCTTTAGAACATCGCCTTGAACTGCACGCCGTAGGTGCGCGGGTCGTTGATGAAGCCCGTCAGGTTGTTGAAGTCGATGGCGCCGGTGACGCGGATCTGGTTGGTGATGTTGCGCACGAAGCCGGCAGCCTCGTACTTGCCATTGCCCCAGACATAGCCCGCGCGCAGGCCGCCTTCCGTGAGGGCCTTGCCGGTGAACTCGGTGGCCTCGTACAGGAAGAAGTTGACCTTGGAGCGGTAGGCCCAGTCGGTGTAGACATAGACCTCGTCGCCGCTGGGCAGAGGGATGCTGTAGCGGGCGGTCAGGTTGACCGTGTACTTCGGCGCATTGGGCAGCGGGTTGCCGTCGATCAGGGCGTTGCCGTTGAGCAGCACGTCCTTCACGGTCGGGAACTGGCCGTTGACCTTCAGCGAGCCGCCCGGCGGCACGCCCAGCATCGGACTCTTGATCTTGGTGTTGTTCAGCGAGCCGCCGAAGGTCACCAGCAGGTCCGGCGTGATCAGGGCTTCCAGGTTCAGCTCGGCGCCGCTGCCTGTGGCCTTCTCGGCGTTGATCAGTCGGGTGGCGTTGCTGCTGCCACCGACAGCGGTCAGCTGCAGGTCTTTGACGGTGTAGCTGAACAGCGAGCCCGACAGGCGCAGGGTGCGCTTCAGAAGTTCGCTCTTGAAGCCGACTTCGTAGGAGTTGACGCTTTCCGGACCGGCCTGCGACTGGCCGGCGAAGGCCGAGGCGTTCTGCATCGACGAGGCGCGGAAGCCGTTGGCGTAGCGGGCGTAGAGGTTGGTCGAGTTGTCCAGCTTCCAGGTGGCCGACAGGTCACCGCTCCACTTGCCGTCGTCGGTGCTGGCCGTCGTGCCGGTGGAGGTGTTGAACAGGCCCGAGCCGGCATGGGTGGTGGACAGGTCCTTCTTGTCCTTGGTGTAGCGCAGGCCGGCGCGCAGCTTCAGCTCGGGGCTGACGGCGTAGTTGATGGAGCCGAACACTGCGCCGGCCTTGTTGGTCTGCTCGGTGTAGATGTGGTCGTTGGCGACGTGGGTCGTCGTGTCGTAGGTGATGTTGTCGATCGTGTACTTCTCGTCGAAGAGATACACGCCGGCCTGCCAGCTCAGCGGGCCCGCGGTGTTGGACTCCAGACGCACTTCCTGGGTCAGCTGGCGGTGGCCGTTCATGCCGCTGCCGGTCTCGGACTGGAAGGGCACGCCGGCCTGGCCGGGCACACCGCCGTCGATGTCGCCACGCGACAGGGGCTTGACGTGTTCGCCACCGCTGATCGAGTAGATGTTGATGCCGGGCAGCGACCACTTCAGGCGCAGGCTGCCGCCGTACTGCTTCAGAGTCTGCTCGTTGACGCCGTTGAAGGCGACCTTGTCGGCTTCGAAGCCGTCGGCCAGGTCGTTGGTGCCGCGCTTGATGGCATTGGCGCGGAAGAGGCGCGGGCTGCCGTCGAGGTCGCGCACATGCAGATTGGCCAGGGCGCTGAACTCCTTGTGCGGCTCGAACAGCACCTGGGCGCGCACGGCGGTGTCGCGGTAGCCCTCGGTCTTGGGCGTGACGGCGCCGGGGGCGGTGTTGTCGACCCAGTCGCTGCGGCGCTGGCTCTGCGCGGAGATGCGGGCGGCCCAGTCGCCGGACAGCGGCAGGTTGGCCGCGCCTTCCAGGTTGACGGTGCCGTAGTTGCCAACGGTCACGCTGGCATAGCCGTCCTGCTTGTGGCTGGGCTTGACCGAGTCGAACTTGACGACGCCAGCCGGCGTGTTGCGGCCGAACAGCGTGCCCTGCGGGCCGGCGACAACTTCAACGGCGGCCGTGTCGAAGATGGGGAAGCCCTTCAGGATGGGGTTCTCCTGGACCACGTCGTCGACGATGACGCTGACCGGCTGCGAGGCGTTGAGGCGGAAGTCGGTGTTGCCGTAGCCGCGCAGGTAGAAGCGCGGGAAGGCGCGGCCGAAGCTGGACTCGATGTTCAGGCTGGGCACGCGGCCCGAGAGGAAGCGCAGGTCCTGGCCGCCGGAGGCCAGCACGTCGAGCTTCTCGCCGCTGATCTTGCTGACGGCGTTGGGCACGTCCTGGATGTTCTCGGCGCGACGCTCGGCCGTGATGACGACGGTGTCGAGCTGGCTGCGGTCCTTGGGGGCTTCCTGGGCCAGGGCCGGCAGGGCGGCGCCGAGGGCGAGGGCCAGGAGGCTGAGTCGGGGGGCGTACATCAGGGGACAACTCCAAAAAATGGCGGCCCGGAAGCGGGGCCGGCGGCGATTGTGCGGATGCAGCATGCGAAAACCTGGCGTCATGGCGACGTTGTTGCGCAAGTCTGACGGACCCGTCAGTTTTCGGACGGGCGTGGCCGGTGCCGCTTGCACCGGGCTGGTGCCCGTGACCGCGAGAATGCGGCGCATGAAGCGTCGTACCCTGGTCTCACAAGCGGCCGTGCTGGCTGCCCTGCCCGCTTTCGCCAGACCCGCTGCGGTCGTGGATTTCGCTGCGCTGGAGCGCCGCGTGCAGGGTCGGATCGGGTTTTTCGCCTTCGACACCGGCAGCGGCCGCGTGATGGGCCATCGCGCCGACGATCGCTTTGCCACCGCCTCGACCTTCAAGATCCTGCTGGCCGCCCGCGTGGCCCAGGGCGTGGAAGCGGGCCGTTGGGGCTGGAATGACGCGGTGCCGTTGCGCGAGAGCGACCGCGTGCCGCACTCGCCCGCCTTCGACCGCTACCTGCCGCGTGGCCAGGCGACGCTGGCCGAGCTGGTGCAGGGCATCGTCGTCGAGAGCGACAACCCTTGCGCCAATGTGCTGCTGCGCCATTGCTGCGACTCACCCGCCGGCCTGACGGTCTGGCTGCGTCAGCAGGGCGACACGGTGACGCGGCTGGACCGCTTCGAGCCCGAACTCAACGAGAACGCGCCTGGCGATGAACGCGACACGAGCACGCCGCGCGCCTTTGCCAGGACGCTGCAGCATCTGCTGCTCGGACCCGGCCTGACGCGGGCCAACCAGGCGCGTTTGTGGGCCGATCTGCAGGCCTCGCGTACCGGACTGAAGCGGCTGCGCGCCGGAGCGCCCGAAGGCTGGCGCGTCATCGACAAAACCGGCAGCGGTGCCCGCGGCGCCGCCAACGACGTGGCCCTGGTCTTCCCGCCGGGCGGCCGCTCGCCCTGGGTCGTGGTCGCCTTCCAATCGGATTCCAAAGCCTCCGGCGACGACCTCAACGCGGTGCATGCCGACGCCATGCGTGCTCTCGTGAAGGCCTGGGCATGAGCACGGCGCCCAACGCCAGCCGCCGCCAGTACGTGGAGCGCATGCATCGCGTGCAGGCCCACATCGACCGGCATCTGGACCAGCCCCTCGACCTCGAGGCTCTGGCTGCCGTCGCCCACTTCTCGCCCTATCACTTCCACCGCCTCTTCCTGGCCTGGATGGGCGAGACCCTGGGCGACTACCTGGCGCGCCGCCGCCTGGAGAAGGCCGCCCAGCGTCTGCGCGGCCAGCCGGAGTCGACGGTGCTGAGCATTGCGCTGGGCGTGGGCTATGGCTCGGCCGAGGCTTTTGCGCGGGCCTTCAAGACGCGCTTCGGCTATTCGCCGACGCAATGGCGCAATCTCGATCAGGTCGACAGCAATCTGGATCAGGGCGGCGCGTGGCGCGCCGACGAGCATGGCTTCTCCCGCAACCGTCACGACGACGAAGGAGAAACCATCGTGAATGTCCGCCTCATCGATCGCCAACCCGTGCGCATGGGCTATCTGCGCTACCAGGGCGCCTATGGCCCCGAACTCGGCCGCTTCTGGGCCGAGACCTTCAACCCCTGGCTGGCCACGCAGAACCTCGGCCCGGTGGCACGCTTCGGCATCGGCCACGACGACCCCAGCCTGGTGCCGCCGGAGCAATGCCGCTACGACGCCGGCGTGGCCGTGCCCGACAGCTGGGTGCCCAATGGCGGCGCCCTCGTCACCGAGCTGCCCGGAGGCCGCTATGCGGCCCTGGACTTCGTCGGCACGGCCGCCGAGATCGGTGCCGCCTGGGCGGCCATGATGGGTCAGTGGCTGCCCGGCAGCGGGCTGCAACTGGATGCGCGGCCCTGCTTCGAGCACTACGGGCCGCAGTCAAAGTTCGACTTCAAGACCGGCGTCTTCGACTGCGAGCTGTGCATCCCGGTCGCGCCGCTGTAGGGCCGAGTTAGGGAGAGGGTCAGTCCGGATGGCCGGGCGCCGGCCGACCCCATGAACATGCATTCCTGATCTGGGACACCGCTCAGAGTGCCTCGGCCACAGGGAGTGATCATGTCGACCAGCGAAAGTGTCCGGCCCGCCGTGGGCCGCCAGGCGGTTGTGCCCGCTTCTCGTGCTTCCCAACCGCTTTGGCGTCTTGGCGTGGGAGGCCTGGCCTTGGCGTGGGCGACCGTGGCGGCCGCGGATGTGCAGGAATGGGCCTCCGTCACCGTGGGCAACAACTACACGCAGAACCCGGGCGGCTACTACATCAAGACCGATGCACTTGCCTCCAAGGCCAGCATGTCGAGCCGGTTGATCGATACCGGCATGGTCAGCCAATCGTTCACCGGGCTGAACGCGGATGGTGTGGTCGAGCAGGAGCTCTTCACCGGGCAGGCGTCCGCCTATGGCAGCTTTGGCAGCATCAAGATCGGTGCCAGCTATTCCCTGACCAACCGGCTCGCCAACGGTGCCAACCCGGCTTACGTCAACGCCGACTTCTCGGTGAATCCGGGCGGCGTGCCCACCGCCTTCCGGGCCGAGTCCTGGGTCCGGGTCAATGACACCCTCGCCGTGACCGGTGGTGCAGGCCTCGAAACCGTGGAGTTCACCTACCGGCTGACGGGCCACATCTCGAGTTTCGAGGGCGAGTTCAACTCCGTGAACGAAACCTCCCTGATGGTCGGCGGATTCATGACGTCCGGCCAGACCGGGCAGGACTACTTCTACGACGGTGACCATGACCAGTTGCTGGTGGGCCGGTTGAAGGTGGTCAACGGTGTGGTGGACTATGGGCTGTCGATGTACGCGGTGACGGGGCTGACGACCGTGTACCCGGAGCACCCCTGGTGGTTCCACGGGCGTGATTCGAATGGCTCGATCGACTTCACGCACTCCATGGATCTGGTGTCCCTGGTCGGCCGGGCGGCGGATGGCTCGCCTGTGGCGCTGACCAGCGCCATCGGTTCGACGGGTTTCGACTATCTGACGGCGACGGCCGTGCCGGAACCGCAGTCCCTGGCGCTGATGCTGGCCGGCCTGGGCCTGATCGGTTGGCGGCGCCTCAAAGCAGCGGCGCGAACTCGCTGACCGTGCGGTCGCGCCCGGTCTGCTTGGCCTGGTAAAGCGCCCGGTCGGCGCGTTCGATGGCGAGGTGCAGGTCTTCGCCCGGCGCGCATTCGGCCACGCCGGCCGAGAAGGTGATGCGCAAGCCGGGCACGAGGCTGTCGAAGGAGGTGGCGGCCAGGGTGTCGCGCAGCCGCTCGACCAGGCTTGCTGCCGTCTCGGCGCTGGCTTGCGGCGTGACGACGAGGAACTCCTCGCCACCCCAGCGGCCGGCGAAATCGGTGCTGCGCAGGGCCGCCTGCAGGGCTGCCGCGAAATGACGCAGCACGGCATCGCCGGCCGCATGGCCGTGGCGGTCGTTGACCATCTTGAAGTGGTCGATGTCGATCAGCACCAGGCTCATGGTCTGGCCGCTCTGGCGCTGGTTGAGCTGCTCGGCGGCCAGGCGCTCGCTCAAGTGGCGGCGGTTGCTGATGCGCGTCAGCTCGTCGTGGTGGGCCAGGTACTGGATGCGCTCCAGGGCCGCGCGCAGCTCGGTCGTGCGCGCCCCCAGCTTGGCGCGCAGCTTGGCCATGTTGACCGACAACACCGACACGGCCGTCATCAGGATGGCTGCGAAGCTGAAGTGCAGCACCTCGACGGCCGGCGGGAAGTGCAGGGGATCGGTCAACGCACCCCAGGCCATCGCCGCGGCGAGGGCGGTCAGCCCGAACAGATAGAGCCCGAAGGCCTGGCGCTGTGACAGCACGAACATGCCCCACACCAGGTTGAGCAGCATGATGGCGATGATGGCGCCGCGCAGCGGCGGGTCGATGGCATAGCCCCAGGCCGTGATCAGCACGCCGAAGACCGATTGCGGCAGCGTCAGCGTGGGGTCGGGGCCCAGGTGGCGGCTCAGGCCGGTGCGCACCAGCAGATAGAAGCCCGTGATGCCCGCCAGGCTGAGGCCGCTGACCCAAGTGCCGGGGCCGGCCTCCATCAGGCCGAGCTTGACCTGCACAGCCACGTTCAGCGCGAACAGGCCATAGACCGCCAGTGCCAGCAGCGTCAGCTTGACCGCGCCGCGGCCCTGGCCTTCGGGGCCGAGCAGCCAGTCGTTCCAGCGGGGCGACGCGGGGTCGGGAACGGGGTGTCGCTCGGCAGGCATGGGGCGCTGAGGATAGCCGTGGGCCGATGCGTCGGAGACGCCGACACACTTGGTTGCAAGGCCGCGCTCAGGGTGCGAGGCGCATGCCGTCTTCGGCCCATGTCACGGAGCCGGCAAAGCGCTGGCGGATGGCGGCCTGCACCGCGTCGCGCCTGGCTTCGACGGCGGGCGACAGATGGGCCAGCAGCAACTGGCCGGCGCGCACATCGGCGGCGATCTCGCCGGTCTGGGTTGGCGCGGTGTGCAGGGTGTAGAGCACGGGTGGTGAGTCGGGCGGGTCGAGCACCACGCTGTTGACGAGCAGGAGGCTGGTGTCGGCAGCAATGCGGCGCAGAGCAGCATGACCGGCCGGGTCGATGTCGCCGCTGAAGGTGATGCTCTTGCCGCCATGGTCGACGCGATAGATGATGGCCGGCGCGTCGCGGTGGTGGCCGGCGATGGCTGTGATGCGCAGGCCGTCTTCGTCCAGCAGCACGCGGGGCTGCTTCGTGCCGGTGGCGATGTCGGTGACCTGGAAAGTCAGCGGCGCCGAGAAGTCGCGCAGATAGCCGAAGGCGCCCTGCCTGCCGAACAGCAGCTCGACAAAGCGGCGTGTGGACGGGAAGTCGGCATCGTCGCGCTGGCGTGCCTTCTGTCCGGCGGGGCCATAGATCTTCAGCGTGATGGGGCGGCCCGACGACACCGCGCGCGCCTTGACGAGGCCGGGCAGTTCGCCGGCATGGTCGGCATGCAGATGCGTCAGCAGGATGAGGTCGAGCTTGCCGAGGGCCAGCTTGGCTTCGCCCAGGCGCGCGAAGGAGCCCGGCCCGGCGTCCACCAGCATGCGCGGCACGCCGTCCACCAGTACGGCGTGGCTGGAGCCGGCGCGGCCGGTGGCACCGGGGCCGCCGGAGCCGAGCACGATGAGTTCAAGGGGCGGCGGCGGGGTCTGAGACTGAGCGGCCACGGCCAGCAACAGCAGGGGAAGTAGTAGGGCGCGGCGCAGCAGCTTCATGCGGTGTCCTGGAGGGCGGGCGGCCTGCCCATCATCGCGCCGACGCTTCGTTGCGCGGCGAAGCATCGAGGGTGCTGGTCGCCACACACTGGCAGCACTCTTTCAACGCGAGCCCACCATGCCCATCACCTGCTTCATCCGCTACGAACTCGACCCGGTCCAGCGCGAGGCCTTCCGCGCATACGCCCAGGCCTGGGGCCACATCATTCCCCGCCTGGGTGGCCGCCTGCTGGGCTACTGGCTCCCTCACGAGGGTACGAACTACGAAGCCTGGGGCCTGGTCGGCTTCGACTCGCTGGCGGCCTACGAGGACTACCGGACGCGGCTGAAGGCCGACCCCGAAGCGCGGGCCAACTTCGAGTTCGCGCAACGCCAGCGCTTCATCCTGCGCGAGGAGCGTACTTTCTGTGAGGATGTGCGCCCATGATCGCCGTCATCTTCGAAGTCGAGCCCACGGCCGAGGGCCGGCCCGCCTATCTCGACCATGCCGCCGCCCTGAAGCCGCTGCTGGAGCAGATGGACGGCTTCATCTCGGTGGAGCGCTTCCAGAGTCTGAGCAATCCCGACAAGCTGCTGTCGCTGTCCTTCTGGCGCGACGAGGAGGCGGTGCGCGGCTGGCGCGAGATGGAACGCCACCGCCAGGCCCAGGCGGCCGGACGCGGCGGCTTGTTCCAGGACTACCGGCTGCGTGTGGCGCATGTTGTGCGCGACTACGGGCTCAACGAGCGCGAGCAGGTGCCCCGGTGAGCGCCGAGCCGCGTCTGGCGCGCATCGCGGCGGCCATTGCCGACCCGACGCGGGCGCGCACGCTGGCCCGCCTGCTCGACGGCCGCCTGCACACCGCGGGCGAGCTGGCCACGCATGCGGGCGTGGGCGCGGCCACGATGTCGGCCCATCTGAAGCTGCTGGTCGACGAGGGCCTGGCCCGGGTGCGGCCGCAGGGGCGGCATCGCTATTTCGGCCTGGCTGACGGTGACGTGGCCCATGCGCTGGAGGCCCTGCTGCGCGTTGCCGACCGCCGTGACGGCATCGACGAGCCGGCGGCCGACTTGAAGCGCTGGCAGAAGCCCGAGATGCGCGGCCTGCGCCACGCGCGCAGCTGCTACGGACACCTGGCCGGCGAGCTGGGCGTGCAATGGCGCGAGGCCTTGCTGGCCAAGGGTTGGGTGATGGCGGCGCCGGACGGGCGCTATGAGCTCTGCGAGGCGGGTCGCGAGGCCTTGGCGGCATTGATGCCCGAGGGTGAGCTGCCCACCGGCCGGGTGCTCTACGACTGCGTGGACTGGTCCGAACGCCGCGACCACTTCGCGGGGCCGCTGGCGGTGGCGTGGCTGGAAGGCATGGTGGCGAAGGGCTGGCTGCAGCGCGTGGCTGATTCGCGCGAGCTTCGGCTGACGCCGCCGGGCCGGCCGGCCCTGGTGGAGACCTTGATGGGCAAGGTGCCTATTCCCCAGCCATGAAGCAGGGATGACGCAAAGCGGCTTTCGCCTGTACAACGCGGGCCGATGAATACCCTTCGAACTCGGGTCGCCTCGCTGGCCGACCTCGACGTCGTCGCCCCGCTCTTCGACGCTTACCGACAGTTCTACGAGCAGGCGGCCGACGCTGCCGCTGCCCGCCACTTCATTCGCGACCGGATGCAGCGTGACGAATCCGTCATCCTGCTGGCTCTGGATGAAGCGCAGCATGCCGTCGGCTTCTGCCAGCTCTATCCCATCTTCTGTTCCATCGAAGCCAAGCCCATCTACTCGTTGTCGGACCTGTTCGTCTTGCCCGAAGCGCGGCGGCTGGGCGCGGGGCGCGCCTTGCTGCTCGCCGCCGAACGGCATGCACGCAACACCGGCCGGGCCCGGCTGGAGCTGACGACGGCGCGGACCAACAAGGTGGCGCAGGCGGCCTATGAGTCGCTGGGCTGGCGCCGCGACGAGATCTATTGCGCTTATGGCAAGCAGGTGGAAGCCTGACATGGTCCGCCGCTTTCCCAAGCTCCTGTCGCTTCTGGCCCTCACCTACTTTCTGGCGAGCCTGGCCCATTTCAGCCACAACGCCCAGTACATCGCCTTCTATCCCGGCATGCCGGCCTGGCTGACGCCGGGCAAGGTGTGGCTGTTCTGGTTTGCCGTCTGCGGCGTCGGCTTGCTGGCCTGGGTGTTGACCCGGCTGGGCCTGCGCGCGCTCGGGTTGGTGACTCTCGGTGTCTACGGTGCCCTGGGCCTGGACGGCCTGCTGCACTACCGCCTGGGCCTGTGCTCCGAGCACACGTTGCTGGCCAATCTGACGATCTGGGCCGAGGCGACGACGGGGTTGATGTTGTTGCTGGTGTCGGCCGTGTTGTTGGCGCGGCAGCTGGCCGCGAAGGGAATGCCATGGCGACGCTCGACCACCTGATCCTCAAGGTCAACGACCTGGCCGCCAGCGTCCGCTTCTATGTGGACGTGATGGGCTTCAGCGAGGCCGGCCGCGACGGCCCCTTCACCGTCATCAAGGCTGGGCCCGATTGCCAGCTGCAGCTGGCGCCCTGGGGCACGCCGGGCATGGAGCACTATGCCTTCGCAGTGACGCCGGCAGAGTTCGAGACCATCTTTGCGCGCATCAAGGCGAGAGGCCTGGGCCATGGGCCGACGTTCGATGCGGTGGGCACGAACACGGGGCCGGGCAGCGAGGTCGGCGCGCGCGGCGCGGGGCCGACGCTTTACTTCAACGACCCCAACCAGCACCTGATCGAGATCAGAACCTACGAGGGCTAGCGTTTCTTCTTGGGCGGCACCAGCGCCACGCCGCGCTGCTTCGTCGTGAGATCCCACTCGTAGACCTCGCGCGTGGCCTTGTCGACGGCGTAGTAGCCCAGCAGATGGCTTGCGTCCTTGGGCTCGTTGGGGCCGTCGAAGCGCAGCGTGAACACCATGTCATTGTCGACGGGATGGCGCCTGCAGCGGTAGTCGCCGCGCTTGTTGGGACCGGCCAAGTGCAGGGCGCGGGCGGTGCCGATCAACTTCAAGCAGGCCTGGCGCTCGGTGATGCCGGCGGCATGGGCAGGCCAGGCCGCGCTGGTGGCGAGCAGGACGGGAAGGAGGAGCCGGAACATGCCGGCCAGTATCACCCTTTCAGCCTTTCAAACCGCCTGGGGCGGTACGCTCCAGCGCTTGGTGACGTCGCCGCGCTGGTTGACGCTTTCGAGCTGCACGCCGAAGCCCCACAGCCGGCCGACATGCTTGAGCACCTCTTGCGCGCTGTCGTGCAGCGGGCGGTTGAGGTGCTGCACATGGCGCAGCGTCAGCGACCGGTCGCCGCGCAGGTTGACGTTCCAGACCTGGATGTTGGGCTCGCGCGTGGAGAGGTCGTATTGGCGCGACAGTGCCTGGCGCAGATGGCGGTAGCCGCCTTCGTCGTGGATGGCCGAGATTTCGTACTCGCTCTTGGTCTCGTCGTCGAGGATGGAGAAGAGGCGGAAGTCGCGCATGAGCTTCGGGCTCAGGTACTGGCCGATGAAGCTCTCGTCCTTAAAGTTGCGCATCGCGTGGTCGAGCGTGGGCAGCCATTCGCTGCCAGCGATGTCGGGGAACCAGTCGCGATCCTCATCCGTCGGGTTCTCGCAGATGCGCTTGATGTCGGTGTACATCGCAAAACCCAGCGCATACGGGTTCAGGTTGGCGCCCGGGTGCTGGTAGACGACATTGGTGTGGGACTTGAGCCACTCGATCATCATGCCGTCGGACAGATAGCCATCGTCGTACATCTGGTTCAGCAGCTTGTGGTGCCAGAAGGTGGCCCAGCCCTCGTTCATGACCTGGGTCTGGCGCTGCGGATAGAAGTACTGGGCGATCTTGCGCACGATGCGCACGACCTCGCGCTGCCAGGGGTCGAGCAGCGGTGCGTTCTTCTCGATGAAGTAGAGCAGGTTCTCCTGTGGCTCATCGGGGAAGCGGCGGCTCTCGGCGGCCTCGTCGGGGCGGTCGGGCTTCTTGGGCAGGGTGCGCCACAGGTCGTTGATCTGCGACTGCGCATGCTGCTCGCGGTCCTTGAGGCGGGCACGCTCCTCGGCCAGGGACAGCTTGGCGGGGCGGCGGTAGCGGTCGACGCCGTGGTTCATCAGCGCGTGGCAGCTGTCCAGCAGGGTCTCGACGGCATCCAGGCCATAGCGCTCCTCGCATTCAGCCACGTAGTTCTTGGCATAGACGAGGTAGTCGATGATGGACGAGGCATCCGTCCACATGCGGAACAGGTAGTTGCCCTTGAAGAAGCTGTTGTGGCCGTAGCAGGCGTGGGCGATCACGAGGGCCTGCATGGCCAGCGTGTTCTCCTCCATCAGGTAGGCGATGCAGGGGTCGGAGTTGATGACGATCTCGTAGGCCAGGCCCATCTGGCCGCGCTTGTAGTTGCGCTCGGTGCTGATGAACTCCTTGCCGTAGCTCCAATGCCGGTAGTTGACCGGCATGCCGACCGAGGCATAGGCGTCCATCATCTGCTCGGCGGTGATGACCTCGAGCTGGTTGGCATAGGTGTCCAGGCCAAAGCGCTCGGCCGTGTTCTTGATGACGGTGTGGTACTCGTCGATGAGCTCGAAGCTCCAGTCGTTGGGCGAGGGCAGGGGCTGGCTGGGACGCTGCGGCAGCGGCTTCATGCGCTGCAGCGGCTGGCGCTGGCGGCGCTCGGTCATGCCCTTGGGCGGAACGGCAACGCGCTCGGGATGGCGTCTGTCTTCGAGGCTGCTCATGCTGGCGCGCCTTCCTTCTTGAACAACTCACGGAAGACCGGGTAGATCTGCGAGGCCTCGACGGCCTTGCGCATCGCGAAGTGCTTGGCATCCTCGGCGAGCTTCTGGTATTCCTCCCAGAGGTTCTGCTCGGGCTCGGCCACCTGCACGTAGGCGAAGTAGCGGCACAGCGGCAGGATCTTGTCGGCGAGCAGCTCGCGGCAGCGGCCGCTGTCGTGGTGCCAGTTGTCGCCATCGCTGGCCTGGGCGCCATAGATGTTCCATTCGGTCGGCGAGTAGCGCTCCTTGATGATCTGCTCCATCAGCACCAGGGCCGAAGAGACGACGGTGCCGCCGGTCTCGGTGGCGTGGAAGAAGTTCTGCTCGTCAACTTCCTGGGCCTGGGTGTGGTGGCGGATGAAGACGACGTCGATCTTCTCGTAGTGCCGCGTCAGGAACAGATAGAGCAGGATGAAGAAGCGCTTGGCCAGGTCCTTGCGGCCTTCGTCCATGGAGCCGGACACGTCCATCAGGCAGAACATGACGGCGCGTGTCGTCGGCACCGGGATGCGGGTGCGGGCACGGAAACGCAGGTCGATGGGGTCGAGGAAGGGAATGGCCTTGATGCGATCACGCAGGTGCTGGATGCGCTCGCGGGTTTCGAGCAGCAGGCGCGGCGTCTCCGGCCGGTCTTCCTTCAGCAGCTCCTGTTCGCGGGCCTCGAGCTCGTGCAGCTCGCGGCGCTTGTCCATGCCCAGGGCAATACGGCGCCCCAGGGCCCCGCGCATGGAACGCACGACGTGCAGATTGGTGGGCGTGCCGTCGGAGACGAAGCCGGCGCGCTGCGACCGCCACTCGGGCGTGTCGGCCAGCGTCGTGCGGGCCAGGTTGGGCAGGGCCAGGTCCTCGAAGAAGACCTGCATGAACTCTTCCTTGCTGAGGTGGAAGACGAAGTCGTCCTCGCCCTCACCCTGGTCGCTGGCCTCGCCACCTCCGCCGCCGCCACCCTGCCCGCCCTTGGGCTTGGCGATGCGGTCGCCTTTCACATACTCCTGGTTGCCCGGCCGCACGACCTCGCGCACACCGCCGTCGCCGTGGCCGAAGACGGGTTCGCTGAGGTCCTTCTTTGGGATGTGGACATCCTCGCCGCGCTCCATGTCGCGGATGCCGCGGCCATCCACCGCGCGCTTCACGGCCTCGCGGATCTGCTCCTTGTGGCGGCGCAGGAAACGCTCGCGGTTGCCGATGGACTTGTTCTTGCCCGAAAGGCGTCGATCAATGATCTGCTGAAGCGACATGCCCCACCGCCTTGTTCAGCTGGACTTCCTCACGCGCAGATACCACTCGCACAACAGCCGCACCTGCTTGGCCGTGTAGCCCTTGTCCACCATGCGCTGCACGAAGTTTTCGTGCTTCTTGGCGTCCTCGGCGCTGGCCTTGGCGTTGAAGCTGATGACGGGCAGCAACTCCTCCGTGTTGGAGAACATCTTCTTCTCGATGACGGTGCGCAGCTTCTCGTAGCTGGTCCACAGCGGGTTCTTGCCCGCGTTGTTGGCACGCGCCCGCAGCACGAAGTTGACGATCTCGTTGCGGAAGTCCTTGGGGTTGGAGATGCCGGCCGGCTTCTCGATCTTCTCCAGCTCGGCGTTCAGCGCCGCGCGGTCGAAGACTTCGCCGGTGTCGGTGTCGCGGTACTCCTGGTCCTGGATCCAGTAGTCGGCATAGGTCACGTAGCGATCGAAGATGTTCTGGCCGTACTCGCTGTAGCTTTCCAGATAGGCGGTCTGGATCTCCTTGCCGATGAACTCGGCATAGCGCGGCGACAGCTGCTCCTTGATGTAGCTGACGAACTTCTCTTCGGTCTCCTTGGGGAACTGCTCGCGCTCGATCTGCTGCTCCAGCACATACATCAGGTGCACCGGGTTGGCGGCCACTTCGCTGCTGTCGAAGTTGAAGACCTTGGACAGGATCTTGTAGGCGAAGCGCGTGCTGATGCCGCTCATGCCTTCGTCTACGCCCGCGTAGTCGCGGTACTCCTGGTAGCTCTTGGCACGCGGGTCGGTGTCCTTCAGGTTCTCGCCGTCGTAGATCTGCATCTTGGAATACAGCGACGAGTTCTCCGGCTCCTTCAGCCTTGTGAGCACCGCGAACTGGCTCATCATCTTCAGCGTGCCGGGGGCGCACTTGGCCTCGGCCAGCGACGAGCCGCGGATCAGCTTCTCGTAGATCTTGACCTCTTCGCTGACGCGCAGGCAGTAGGGCACCTTGACGATGTAGACGCGGTCGAGGAAGGCCTCGTTGTTCTTGTTGTTGCGGAAGGTCTTCCACTCGCTCTCGTTGCTGTGGGCCAGCACGATGCCGTCGAAGGGGATGGCGCCGAAGCCTTCGGTGCCTTTGTAGTTGCCTTCCTGCGTGGCCGTCAGCAGCGGGTGCAGCACCTTAATGGGCGCCTTGAACATCTCGACGAACTCCAGCAGGCCCTGGTTGGCCAGGCACAAGCCGCCGGAGTAGCTGTAGGCGTCGGGGTCGTCCTGGGCATAGGTCTCGAGCTTGCGGATGTCGACCTTGCCGACCAGGCTGGAGATGTCCTGGTTGTTCTCGTCGCCCGGTTCGGTCTTGGCCACGCCGAGCTGCTTGAGCACGCTGGGGTAGCGCTTGACGACCTTGAACTTGCGGATGTCGCCACCGAATTCATCGAGGCGCTTGACGGCCCAGGGCGAGAGGATGCGGTTCAGGTAGCGGCGCGGGATGCCGAAGTCGCGCTCCAGCAGCGGGCCGTCTTCAATCGGGTCGAACAGGCCCAGCGGGCTCTCGTTCACCGGCGAGCCAGCCAGCGCATAGAAGGGCACATGCTCCATCAGCTGCTTGAGCCGCTCGGCGATGGAGCTCTTGCCGCCACCCACGGGGCCCAGCAGATAGAGGATCTGTTTCTTTTCTTCCAGGCCCTGTGCCGCGTGCCTGAAGTACGACACCACCTGCTCGATGGCTTCTTCCAGCCCATAGAACTCGGCGAAGGCCGGATAGATCTTGATGGTCTTGTTGGCGAACAGCCGCGACAGGCGTGGGTCGTTGCGCGTGTCGAGCATCTGCGGCTCGCCGATGGCCTGCAGCATGCGTTCTGCGGCCGTCGCATAAGCAAGCGGGTTTTTCTTGCACTCCGCGAGGTACTCCTCCAGCGTGAGTTCCTCGACCTTGCTGCGCTCGTAGCGCGCTGCGAAATGGCTGATGACGTCCATGCCCACCTCCTGCGGTTTGAACCACGCAGTCACAGGCACGATCCGTGCCCGAGGGGACTGGGGGGTTCTGATCGCGCCTCAACTGCAAGGCGTCATCAGAACTCTCCACTTCGCTGATCAGCAGCTTGGTGCTACCGACCTTTCTTCAATCACAAGAATAAGCCGGTACAGGCCCACCAACAATCCGACCGGGTCTTTCGTTGACAGGGTGCTGGTCCAGCATACGCCCGCAGTTTGGGCAAGACCTGGCACTTTTCGGGCAAACCACACGAACCCGGGGGGCTTGTGGCGGACCGCAGACAGCGCCCCCGGTGAAGAACTATTTCGCAGTGACGAGCGTCATGGATGCATCAACACGCAACCTAGTGTTGAGCGCGGCCAAGCGGCGTCTTGTCGGACGCCGCCGCATTGCGATCCGGCAACGCCGGTCTCAGCCGCCGCGCAGCTTGTCGAGGATGCCGGACAGGGCGTCCAGCGAGTCGAAGTGGATGGCCAGTTCGCCGCTCTGGCTACCGCGCTTGCTCTTCTTCTTCACGCGCACTTCGACGGTCGCGCCGAGGGCGTCGGCCAGCTCTTCTTCCAGCCTCAGCACGTCGCGGCTCTTGTCGCTCTTGACGCGCAGCAGCGGTGCCTGGCGGGCGGCGCCCTGGTGCTTGGCGACCAGCTTCTCGGCCTCGCGCACGCTGAGCTTCTTGGCAGCGATCTCGTTGGCCGTCGTGATCTGCACCGCGCCATCCAGCGGCAGCAGGGCGCGGGCATGGCCCATGTCCAGGTCGCCGGCCATCAGCATGTTCTGTACCGGCGCCGAAAGGTTCAAAAGCCGCAGCAGATTGCTGGCCGCACTGCGCGACCGCCCGACCGCCTGGGCGGCCTGCTCATGCGTCAGTCCGAACTCGTCGGTGAGCCGCTTCAGGCCGTGGGCTTCTTCCAGCGGATTGAGGTCTTCGCGCTGGATGTTCTCGATCAGTGCCATCGCGGCGGCCGACTCGTCGGGCACCGCCTTGACCAGCACCGGCACCTCGCGCAGGCCGGCAAGTTTTGCGGCACGGAAGCGGCGTTCGCCGGCGATGATCTCGTAGGCGACGCCGCCGTTGGGCGTGATCGGCCGCACGAGGATCGGCTGCATGATCCCTTGCGCCTTGATCGACTCGGCCAGCTCGTACAGCGAGCCCTCGTCCATGCGCGTGCGCGGCTGGTATTTGCCGGCCTGCATCTGTTCGAGCTTCAGCGTGGAAGGCGTGCCGTCGCGCTCAGGCGCCGGGGAGTCGCTGACTTTGGGGCCGAGCAGGGCTTCCAGGCCGAGGCCGAGGCCTTTGGGTTTCTTCGTGACCATGGCGCGGATTGTCCGTCAGCGTTTCGAGAGGCTTTCCAGCAGCTCCCGCCCCTGCGGCCAGTCCCCCAGGCCCGATTCGGCGTTCAGATGACCTCGCGGCCCGGCGACGACGACGCTGCTGCCCCAGTCGGCCGCCATCTGGCTGCTGCGTTCGGCGGCGCCGAAGGGGTCGTCGCTGCTGATGACGGTGATGCTGGGGAAGGGCAGGCGGGGCCGGCGGATGGGGCGCCAGTTGTGCAGCTGGGGCGGCATGTCCTCGCGCTCGGTGTCGGGCGGGGCCACGAGCAGGGCGCCTTTCACACGGTCGGTGTGCCGGGAATGCTCGGCCCAGGCGGCGACGAGCTGGCAGCCCAGGGAATGGGCGACCAGCAGGGCCGGGGCGTCGTCCTGCAGCAGCACCTCGTCCAGGCGCGCCATCCAGTCGCCACGGCGCGGCCAGTCCCAGTCGTGCTGCTCGACGCGTTCATCGCCGTGCAGCCGCTCCCAGCGGCTTTGCCAGTGGTCCGGGCCCGAGTTTTGCCAACCCGGGAGAAGCAGTACACGCTCAGATTTCATGGTTTGCCCTTATCCTGCACAGTTCGATTTTCAGCGGTTGGAGCAGCGGCGATGACGTTCAAGGTGTTTGTGGATGGCCAGGAAGGCACCACGGGTTTGCGCATCCACGAATACCTCGCGGCGCGCCAGGACATCGAAGTGCTGAAGATCGACGCCGACAAGCGCAAGGATCCGGCCGAGCGTTCGCGCCTGCTGAACGCCGCCGACGTGGCCTTTTTATGCCTGCCCGATGCGGCCTCGCGCGAAGCGGCCTTCATGGTCAACAACGACCGCACCTGCCTCATCGACGCCAGCACGGCCCACCGCACCGCCCCCGGCTGGGCCTTCGGCCTGCCGGAACTGGCCCGCGGTCAACGCGGCGCCATCCAGGCCAGCAAGCGCATCTCCAACCCGGGCTGCCACTCCAGCGCCTTCATCCTGGCGGTGCGCCCGCTGGTCGACGCCGGCCTGCTGCCCAAGGACGCAGCCGTCAGCGCCACGTCCATCACCGGCTACTCTGGCGGCGGCAAGACCATGATCGCCGAGTACGAGCAGCAGCCGCTGCCGGCCCATCTGAAGGCGCCCCGGCCCTATGGCCTGGGTCTCAAGCACAAGCACCTGCCGGAAATGGCCGCCCACACCGGCCTGGCCACGCCGCCGGTCTTCCAGCCCATCGTCAGCAGCTTCTACAAGGGCCTGGCCGTCAGCGTGCCCCTGCACCTGAGCCAGCTCAAGGCCGGAGCGACGCCTGAGGCCGTCCACGCCGCCCTGGCCGCCCACTACGAGGGCGAGCGCTTCATCAATGTGAAGCCGCTGCGCGACGCGGCCGCGCTGGAAGCTGGCTTCTTCGACGTGCAGGCCTGCAACGACACCAACCGCGTCGACCTCTTCGTGTTCGCCTCCGACACGCAGGTGCTGCTGATGAGCCGCCTGGACAACCTCGGCAAGGGCGCCAGCGGCGCGGCCGTGCAGAGCATGAATGTTCACCTCGGTGTCGAGGAAAGCCTCGGGCTGGTCTGAACCGGAAATCGGGGCGCTGAGGCTCTCCCCGGCGGCATAGGATGCGCCTCTCGGTGGGGAGGCGTGATGTCGAAGACTGCAGGCACTGATCCTGTTCTGGCCCGGATCTCGTTGGTCATTCCGGGCCGCACGATCACCTTGGGCGGCCAGCCCGAGGAGGGCGTGGCCGTGTGCCGGCTCGACAGCGAAGCCATGCGCTGGACCTATGTGTTGCGGGCCCGCGAACGCTGGCTCAGTTCGAGCGACGCCAGCAACAGCCGTGAGGAGCAGGCCTACCGCACGCTGAAGGGCTTCGGCTTGAGGGACGCCGACCTGGAGGAGCTGGCCCGCGCGCCGCGCGTCGTCGTGCGCATGCCTTACGCGTCCGAGCACGAGGGCTGGCAGGGCCGCATCTTTCCCTGGGAATACCTGCTGGCCAAGGCCACGCGGCGCTATCGCAATGTGGACAACCACCGGGTCACCGTGATGCGTGAGGTGGTGACCGAGGCGCCGATCACCTGGCGGAAGTCCCGGCAGCCCAGCCTGCTGTACGTGCAGAGCGCACCCGGCGGCTTGCGGCAGACCTGGGATTTCAGCGCCGAGACCAAACGCCTCAAGCGCGCCCTGGGCGGCATCCGCCTGATCGAGCTCAAGGATCCGAGCTGGCAGCAGCTGCACGATGTGGTGAAGCAGCTCAAGCCCGACCTCATCCACCTGAGCGGTTTCGACAACCTGGCCGGCCTGAAGGCCCTGCGCGACCGGGTGCCCGAAGGCGAGACGGTGGAGGCCGAATTCGGCCCGATGCGCCTGGACGAGGTGCTGGCCAAGGAGTCCAGCGTGCCCGACGGCATGCTGCTGGCCGGTGAGACCGCCGCCACGGCCGTGGTCGGTGCGCAGCGGCTGGCCGAGGCGCTCCGGGCGGGCGGGGAGCACTGCGCCTATTTCGTCTCGGTGAGCCTGGAGAACTCGGCTGCTCGCACGGCGGCGCTGATCGTGGCCGAGCGCGCCGCGCTGTCGGCCGTCGGCTTCCAGGACGCGATCGAGGACCAGCTGGTGGACTTCTTCTTCGAGCTGGTCTACGGCCAGCTCGATCAGGCCGTGTGGAACCTGCCGCTGGCCTTCGAGAGTGCCTGGATGCGCGCGCGCAAGGAGCCCAGAGCCACGCGCGCCACCGGCGTCACCTTGTGGATGGGCGCGCCACTGAACGAGGCTGCCTTCACCCGGGGTGAGCCTGCCGCGGCCGAGCTGCGCGATGCCGGCACGCCGCCGCGGCTGCAGGCCGTGCCCGAGGAAGAGCTCAACTACGCGGTGCTGCACAACAACGGGCGGCTGTTCCGCCAGATCGTCGTGGAGCGGGGCAGCGCCCAGCCGGACGACTGGCTGAGCATCGACGTGGAGCTGCAGCTGGGTCCTGAGCAGGCGCGCTGGCGCAAGCGCTTCGCGGCCGGCGAGACCCGCTTCGATCTCAGCAACGAAGTGCATGTGCCGTTGACCGCTGCGCTGATGCGCTCGCTGCAGGAAGCGGTCAACAGCACCCTGATGGTCCAGCTCAGCCACAACGACAAGGTGCTGACGCGCGACAGCCATCGCCTGCGCCTGCTGCCGGTGGACCAATGGCGCGACAACGACAAGGACGGCCAGTGGCTGCCCTCCTTCGTGCTGCCGCGCGACCCGGCCGTCGTCAGCGCGGTGGAGCTGGCGCAGCGCTATGTGCGCGTGCTGCGCGACAACCCGGCCGCCGGTTTCGAGGGCTACCAGGCCGCGCCCAGCACCGAGGAAGAGCAGCTGCACGAGGTCGACCTGCAGGTGCAGGCGATCTGGGCGGCCCTGCTGCACGAATGGCGGCTGGGCTATATCAACCCGCCGCCGGCCTACAGCAGCAAGCTCGATTCCCAGCGCCTGCGCACGCCCAGCAACATCCTCGGCGGACGCGCTGGCACCTGCATCGACCTGGCCCTGCTGTTTGCCGCCTGCCTGGAGCTGATCGACGTCTACCCGGTCATCTTCCTGCTCAACGGCCATGCGCTGCCCGGCTATTGGCGGCACAACAGCTTCCAGGCCGACTACCTGGCCGTCAGCGGCGAGGGCGCCCATGGCGCGATGGCCGGCGCGGCGGATCGCAATTCCTCCGCCAGTCTGCAGCGCTATGCCTGGCAGGCCATCGGCGATGCACCGTATCGCGAGGTCAGGCAGCTGATCCGCGCACGGCGACTGGTGCCCATCGAGACGGTCCGGCTGACCGAGCACTGCGGCTTCGTGGAGGCGGTGGAGGCGGGCATCGATGCGCTGGCCGAAGCGGAAGACTTCCATTCGGTGCTGGACATCGTGACGGCGCGCATGAATGGCATCACGCCCTTGCCCATCGTGGAGGAGAGGCCATGAGCAGCGATCTTTGGGCCGACGTGAGCGCCCGGCTGGTGCTCGAAGAGGAGGCAACTGGCGTCAGCACCCTGCCCATCGGCCAGCGCCGCCGCCGCGCCGCGGTGCGCGATGCCGACGGCCGCGCCAAGGTCGAGCTGGTGCGCGACGAGGATGGCTTGCTGCGCTGGGTCTATTCACCGCCCACCACGCCGGGCGGCACGGGGCGGCGCTCCTACCGGTCCATCCGCGTGGCACCCGACGACGTGGTGCAGAGCTTTCGCTTCAACGACTTCGGCGCCAATGCAGTCACCGACAAGCTCATCGCTGCCGATGACTGGCTGACGCCCGACAAGGGCATGCAGCGCTGGCAGGACGGCCATCTGGTGCACGACGCGCGGCCCAGGATAGACAAGGGCCGCGTGCTGTTGCTGGTGCATGGCACCTTCAGCAAATCGCAGATGTGGTTCGACGAGCTGCAGGCCACCGACGCCGGCAGGAAGCTGCTGGCCGGCTGGCAGCAGAAGTACAGCGCCATCCTGGCTTTCGGCCACGCCACGCTGTCGGTGGCGGCCTGGTCCAACGCGCTGGATCTGCACAGCGCGCTGCAGGACGTCAGCGCGCCCATCGACGTGGTCTGCCACAGCCGCGGCGGCCTGGTCGTGGGCTGGTTGATGCGGCTGCGCGCCGTGCCGGTGGAGCGGGTGGTGTTCGTCGCTTCACCGCTGGTCGGCACCAGCCTTGCGGCGCCCGACAAGCTGCGCGCCGCCCTCGACATGATTGCCAGCTATGCCGATGCCGTGTCGACGCTCAGCAAGCATGCGACCGGCGTCGTGCCCTTCGCCGAGGGTGTCTCGCTGCTGGCCAAGATCTTCGGCAAGGTGCTGCACCTGGGCAGCACGACGCCCATCGTCGATGCGGCCGTGGGCCTGGTACCGGGGCTGGCGACGCAGCAGCTGGTCAAGAACAACAACGACGTGCGCCAGCTGTTTGCCGCGCCCTGGCTCAGCAGCCCGCAGATGTCCGGCATCGGTGCGTCCTTCCAGCCCGATGAGAGCGCCGAGCCGATCTGGAAGTTCTGGCGGCGCTTCAGCCACCTCGGCGACCAGGTCAAGTACGGCGCGGCCGACCTGGTGTTTCCCGGCCCCAACGACCTGGTGGTGGACGTGGACTCGATGTTCCGCCTGGGTGAAGGCGGCAACATCCACTTCGAAGCCCTGGGCGTGGGCCCGACCACCCACCACACCAACTACTTCCGCGATGAGCGGGTGATCGGCTATCTGGGCGATCGCTTGTCGACCCAGAGCTGAGCGGCGTCACTGGGCGACGAGTTCCACGCGCCGGTTCTTCGCCCGCCCAGCCTCGTCGCCGTTGCTGGCCACGGGCGCCAGGCTGGCCAGGCCCTTGGCGCTGAGGCGCCTGGCATCGACCTTGTAGGGCACCGAGGTCAGCGTCAGCACGACGGCACGGGCGCGCTCCATGCTCAGCGCCTGGTTGGCGTCGAAGCTGCCGACGTTGTCGGTGTGGCCGACGATCCAGGCCTTCAGTGAGGGCTGGTTCTTCAGCAGCTCGACCATGGCGTCGAGCTGGGCCTTGGACTCGGGCTTGAGCTCGGTCTTGCCGGTATCGAAGAACAGGCCCGTCAGAGTGACGCGCCCCTCGGCGGCGAGGCCGGCCTGCAGCGCGTTGGGGTCGACGCTGACCTGGCCCGTCTCCATGGCCTTGGGCTCGACGACCTGCACATAGGTGGCGACCAGGCCGGTCGTCGCGTTGGCGGCCAGCGAGTTGTAGACCAGCACGGTGGCTTCCTGGCCGGGCTTGCCCAGCGTGCCGACGAGCATGCGGCCGTCTTCGGGGGACAGGGCCGAGGTCAGGTCGTAGCGGCTGCCGGTGGGTGTCTCGACCGAGCCCTTGGCCCAGACGAAGGCCTTGCTCGGAGCACTCGTCTTCAACCAGGCGAAGTAGAGGTCGGCGCAGTCGCGCTCGCAGGCAAAGCGCTTCTTGAAGCCGGCCGCGTTCAGCGCCTGCTCGTAGTTGCGCCACACCTCCAGCGAAGCCTTGCCGCGCGGGGCGATGTAGACCGTCTGCGTGACCTTGCCTTCGAGGGTGAGGATGTCCTTGAACTGGCGCTTGTCCGCCTTGGACAGCTCGACGCCGGCGGGCAGCAAGGCGCTGTCCCAGTTGGAGACGCGCTGGCCGGCCAGCCAGGAGCCGGCGAAACGCTTGATGAGGGGGTGGTCGGCGGCGCCGGGAACGTCGACGGCGGGAGCATCGGCAGCGAAGGCGCCGGCCTGGGCGACCAGGGCCAGCAGGGCAGCAGCGGTGAGGCGGACAGATGTCTTCATGGTCAGTGTTGTTGTGAAGTTATTGCAGAACCATCTCGACGCGGCGGTTCTTGGCGCGGCCGTCTTCGCTGGTGTTGGACGCGACGGGCGCAAAGCCCGCATTGCCATGCGGCAGCAAGCGATTGGCGGCAATGCCGCGCTGGGTCAGCGCCGCGATGACGGCCTGGGCACGGCCCTGGCTGAGCTTGAGGTTGGCGTCCACGCCGCCGACGTTGTCGGTGTGGCCGACGATGAAGACCTTGAGGGCCGGCTGGGCCTTGAGCAGGGCCACCATCTGGTCGAGCTGTGCCGCGCTCTCGGGCTTGACCTCGGTCTTGCCGGTGTCAAAGAGCAGGCCGTAGAGGGCGATCCTGCCTTCGGCCTGCAATCCCTGACCAATCGCCTTCGCGTCCACCGTGACCTGCCCCGTCGGCATGGCCTTGGGCTCGACGATCTCGATGTAGGTCGCCGTGCGGTTGGTTTCGCTGTTCTCGGCCATGGAGGTGAACAGCAGCACATTCAAGCTGCGGCCGCCGCTGCTCAGCGTGCCCACGGTCATGCGGGCCTGTTCGTAGCTGAGGGACATCTCGAGATTCCAGGCGCCACTGCCTGAGGCCGACGGCAGGTTGCCCTCGGCCCAGCGCATGCCCTTGGCACGCTCGGTACCGTCCAGCGCGAAATAGGCCTTGGTGCAACCCTGGGCCTCGTTCTCGCACTGCCAGGTCAGCTTGAGGCCGGCGGCGTTGAGGGCTTGCTGGTAGTTGCGGTAGACCTCCAGCGGGCTCTTGCCCAGCGGCGCCAGGTAGAACAGACGGGTGACCTTGCCTTCCACACTCACCGGGTTGGCGAACTTGTCTTCGGTCTTGGACACGCCGCGCGCGTCAGGGAAGCTGCGCTGCTCCCAGTCCTGCTGGGCATAGCCGACCAGGACGCTGCCGGCGAAGCGCTTGATGACAGGGTGGTCGGCGCTCTTGGCAACGTCGGCCTTGGGGGCGTCCGCGAGGGCCGTGGTGGCGAAGATTGCGGATGCGAAGAAGGCAAGGGTGGCGCGAATGGGCGTCATGAGTGGCAGCAGATGGGAGGCGCGATGTTGAGGCAGCCAACGCATGGGACGCCCGCCACGGTGACCTGCAAACGTGGGACGCGGCGCCACGCCGGCGGGCCAGTTCGTAACGAAATTCAACGCCGCATGCTCGCCGTCGACCGGCAAGCCTTCAGGTCAGTTCCTGCTCCGGGCTGCGGTAGTGGTAGCGGTAGGCGAAGACAAAGCCCATGCGGGTGTACAGGCGCTTGGCGACCTCGTTGTCGCTGCCCACCTGCAGATAGGCCTGGGCCGCGCCCTGGCGGCAGGCCAGCGCCAGCAGGGCCCGACACAGGCGCTCGGCATGACCCTGGCGCCGCACGGCCGAGGCGATGTCGTAGAGGCCGACGATGTCGCCGTCGACCACCATCTGGCCACAGGCCAGCAGCGTCCCGTCGGCGTCGTGCAGCGCAAAGCCCTGGTAGCTGACCGGCGCGTTGGCGATGCGCTCGGCATGGGCGGAAATGGCGGTCTCGGATGACCCGCGCAGCGCGCCGACGAGGCGGGCATAGGCCACGGCGTCGAGGGGCTGGAGGGCGACCGGCGCGGGCTCGGGGATGAGGGTGGCCATGACCATGACGTCGGCCGCGTCGAAGGCGCCCCAGCCCTTGGCGGCCAGGTGGCTGTCGAGGTCGGCCGGCTGGCTCCACGGCGTCACGCGCACGGCCAGCGGCAGGCCGGCCGCGTCATAGGCCTGCTGGCAGCGGGCCAGCAGTTCGTCCAGCGGCAGGCTGCCCTGGCGCAGCGCGTTGATGCAGCGCGAGCGCTTGGCCTTGCCGGGCGACAGCCGGATCAGCCATCCGTCGATATTGGCCTGCTGGGGCGGAGCGCTGGCGTCCAGGCCGGCGAGTTCGGCGCGCAGGGCGAGGGCTTCAGTCATGGTCGAGCAACGTCGATGGGTCGCGCCACACGCAGCGCCATTTGGGCAGTGACGTGCCGCCGAAAGGCGTGCTCATGCCCTGGTCGGTGAACTCGGCACCCATGCGGGCATAGAAGCGCTTGGCGGGTTCGTTGGCGTCGAGCACCCACAGGAAGAGGGGGCGGGTGTGCTCGGCGCCGAGCTCGCGGGCCACGGCCTGCATCAACTGGCGGCCGATGCCACCGCCCTTGGCGTCGGGGTGCACGTGCAGGTTGTCGACCAGGGTGCCCCACTCGGGATCGTGGTCGGGCATCACATAGGCGAAGCCCATCATCTGGCCGCCGGCGTCTTCGGCCACGACGCCGAAGGCGGGCGCGGCGTCCGGCCGCTGCAGGCGCTCGCGCCAGACGGACTGGCGGTCGGCGTCGACTTCGTGGTCCAGGTACTGGTCGGTCAGCATGCCGCGGTAGGCACTGCGCCAGCTGGTGGCGTGCAGGGCGGCGACGGCATCGGCGTCGTCGCCACGCATGGGGCGCAGCGAGACCTTGCTCACCGCATCGTCTCGATGCGCTTCACCATTTCCTTGGCGAAGTCGACAAAGGCCTGGGCACCTTTGGACGCCGGGTCGAAGACGACGCCCGGCAGGCCATAGCTCGGCGCCTCGGCGAGGCGGACATTGCGTGGGATGACAGTGTCGAAGACCTTGTTGCCGAAGTGGGCCTTGAGCTGGTCGCTGACCTGCTGCTGCAGCGTGATGCGCGGGTCGAACATGACGCGCAGCAGGCCGATGATCTCCAGATCCGAATTCAGGTTGGCGTGGATCTGCTTGATGGTGTTGACCAGATCGGTCAGGCCTTCCAGCGCGAAGTACTCGCATTGCATCGGCACGATGACGCCGTGGGCGCTGCACAGGCCGTTCAGCGTCAGCATGGACAGCGACGGCGGGCAGTCGATGAGGATGAAGTCGTAGTCCTTGCCGACCTCGGCCAGCGCCGCCTTCATGCGGGCCTCGCGGCGCTCCAGCGCCACCAGATCGACCTCGGCGCCGGCCAGCTCCCGGTTGGCGCCCAGCACGTCGTAGCCGGCCTTGTCGGCGCGGACTTTGGCCTCGGCGATGGAGGCCGACTCGAGCAGCACGTCGTAGACCGTCGTCTCCAGCTTGCGCTTGTCGATGCCGGAGCCCATGGTCGCGTTGCCTTGCGGGTCCAGGTCGACGACCAGCACCCGCTGGCCGATCTGAGCCAGGCCCGCAGCGAGGTTGACGGTGGTGGTGGTCTTGCCGACGCCGCCCTTCTGGTTGGCGATGCAGAAAATCTTGGCCATCTATTGCTTGCTGGGGCGACGGGATCGAGGCGCGAGGATAAGGGAACACAGCCACAGAGGCACAGAGACGCAGCGGACCAGCCAGCGAATTTCTCTGTGTCTCTGTGCCTCTGTGGCTTTGTTTCTACTTCGGCCGCATCCAGATGATGCAGCGTTGGGCATCCAGGCCGGGGACAGCCAGTTGTTCCACGTGAAACACATCCACGTCGGGGGGCAGGGCTGCGATTTCGTCGGCCGGGTGCTGGCCCTTCATGGCCATCCAGACTGCACCTTGGGCTAGGTGCTGGCGGGTCAGGCCGGTGAAGTCGACCAGGGAGGCAAAGGCGCGGGACGTGATGACGCCGAAGGGTTGGACCTTCAGTTGCTCGACCCGGCTGTGCACGCCATGCAGGTTCGGCAGCTTCAGCTCGGCCGCGACCTGCTGGATGAAGGTGGCCTTCTTGGCCACGGCGTCCACGCAGCTGACGTCGGTGCCGGGGCAGCAGATGGCGATGACGACACCGGGCAGTCCGCCGCCGGCGCCCACGTCCATCAGTCGAGCCGGCGCGCCATGTTTTTGCAGCGGGGCGATGACCGACAGGCTGTCCACCAGGTGGTGGCTCAGCATCTGCGCCGGGTCACGGACGGCGGTCAGGTTGTAGACCTTGTTCCACTTCTGCAGCAGGGCCAGGTAGGCCAGCAGCTGGTCGAGTTGGGTGTCGCTGAGTTCGAGGCCGAGGTCGGTGGCTGCCGCCTGGAGCGTGTCCCTCATGCCGCCTCAGCCTCGGTGAAGCCCTTGAACTTGCCCTTCTTCAGGTGCACCAGCAGCAGCGAGATGGCAGCCGGCGTGATGCCCGAGATGCGCGAAGCCTGACCCAGGGTTTCCGGCTTGTGCTTGTTCAGCTTCTGGCGGGCCTCGAAAGAGAGAGCATGGACGAGGCTGTAGTCAAGCTCATCCGGCAGCTTCAAGTGCTCGAAGTGGGCAGCGCGGGCGACATCGTCGACCTGCTTGTTGATATAGCCGGCGTACTTGGTGCTGATCTCGACCTGCTCTGTGACGAGGGCCGCCAACTCAGCGCCGAGTTCGGCGTTCAAGGTTTCACGTGAAACACCGGCCTCGGGGCGTGCGATGGCAGCCACTTCAGCCACCGTGTCGAAGACCACGCCTGGACGGCGCAGAAGATCGACCAGCGTGTACTCGCGCTCCAGTGCCTTGCCGACGAGGCGTTCCGCATCCGCCGCCGGTAGGATGCCCGCGTGAACCCACGTGCTCTTCAGCTTCTCGGTTTCACGTGAAACAGCGTCGCGCTTGCGATTGAAGGCAGCCCAGCGCTCGTCATCCACCAGGCCGAGCTGGCGGCCGGTTTCGGTCAGGCGCAGGTCGGCGTTGTCCTCGCGCAGCTGCAGCCGGAATTCGGCACGGCTCGTGAACATGCGGTAGGGCTCGGTGACGCCCTTGGTGATGAGGTCATCCACCAGCACGCCCAGATAGGCCTGGTCGCGCGCCGGCGTCCACGGCCCATCGCCGCGCACCTGCAGCGCGGCGTTCAGGCCGGCGAACACGCCCTGGGCCGCAGCCTCCTCGTAGCCGGTCGTGCCATTGATCTGGCCGGCGAAGAAGAGCCCCTGGATGGCCTTGGTCTCGAAGCTGGCCTTCAGTCCGCGTGGGTCGAAGTAGTCGTATTCGATGGCGTAGCCGGGGCGCAGGATGTCGGCGTTCTCCAGGCCCGGGATGCTGCGCACGGCGGCGAGCTGGATGTCGAAGGGCAGGGAGGTGGAAATGCCGTTGGGATAGAACTCGTGCGTCGTCAGGCCCTCGGGCTCCAGGAAGATCTGGTGCGAGTCCTTGTCGGCGAAGCGGTTCACCTTGTCCTCGATGCTCGGGCAGTAGCGCGGGCCCACGCCTTCGATGACACCGGTGAACATCGGGCTGCGGTTGAAACCGCTGCGGATGATGTCGTGGGTCTTCAGGTTGGTGTGGGTGATCCAGCACGGCACCTGCTGCGGGTGCATGGCGGTGTTGCCGATGAAGCTGAACACCGGCACCGGATCCAGGTCGCCCGGCTGGGCCTCGCACTTGCTGAAGTCGATGGTGCGGCCGTCGATGCGCGGCGGTGTGCCGGTCTTGAGCCGGCCCTGCGGCAGCTTCAGCTCCTTCAGGCGTGCCGACAGCGACACCGCCGGCGGGTCGCCGGCGCGGCCGGCACTGTAGTTCTCCAGGCCGACATGGATACGGCCGTCCAGAAAGGTGCCGGCCGTCAGCACGACGGCACGGCCGCGGAAGCGGATGCCGGCTTGCGTGATGGCGCCGACGACCCGGTCACCTTCCACCATCAGGTCGTCCACGGCCTGCTGGAACAGCGTCAGATTGACCTGGTTCTCCAGGCGGCGGCGGATGGCGGCCTTGTAGAGGATGCGGTCGGCCTGGGCGCGGGTGGCGCGCACGGCGGGGCCCTTGCTGCCGTTCAGGATGCGGAACTGGATGCCGCCCTCATCTGTGGCCAGGGCCATCGCGCCACCCAGGGCGTCGACCTCTTTCACCAGATGGCCCTTGCCGATGCCGCCGATGCTGGGGTTGCAGCTCATCTGGCCCAGGGTCTCGATGTTGTGGGTCAGCAGCAGCGTCTGCGCGCCCATGCGGGCCGCGGCAAGTGCGGCCTCGGTGCCGGCATGGCCGCCGCCGACGACGATGACATCGAATTCCTTGGGGTAAAGCATCTCGGTCCTGGAAAGAACGACAAGGCCCGAGTGAGGCACCCAGGCAAACCTCCAATTTTACGAGCCGGCTGTGGATAAGTCACCCGGCCAGGCCGGGTTGTTCAGGCATTGGTGCAGACGAGTTCTCAGCCAGTCCACATCCGGCGCTTCGGGTGCGAACAACAGGCGGTAGATGATGGGCGCGACGATGCCGTCCACCAGCGCGTCGGTCGTCGGCAGGCCGGTCTCGCCGCGGTCGCGGGCCCTGGCCAGGATGGTGTCGATCTGCGACGCCGTGAACTCGAAGCAGCGACAAGGCACCGGCTGCCCGCCGGGCTGGCCGGTGCCAGCGAGCACGTCGCGGACCATCGCCCGGCCTACGTCGGAGGTCATCTCCTCCAGGTATTGCAGGCTCCACGCGCGCAGGTCGCCGGCCACGCTGCCGGTGTCGGGCGGCTCCATGTCCGGGCGCATGCGCTCCACGGCCACGTCGGCCAGCAGGTCGGCCAGGTCGCCCCAGCGGCGGTAGACGGTGGAGGGCGTGACGCCGGCTCGGGCAGCGATGAGTGGCACGGTCAGTGCGGCACGATCGACCTCCTGCTGCAGGCTGTGCACGGCCGCATGCACGGCGGCTTGCACGCGCGCACTGCGTCCGCCGGGCCGGGGACCGGATTTGCTGGAGGTGATGTTGCTGTCCATCTGCCGATGTTAAAGCAAAGTATTTGCTTTAGCGGTCAAAAGGGTTCAGAATCACTAATGCAAATCCTTTGCTTTTGGTAATGCCATGACCCTGCCCCCCGCAATTTCAACGCCGCCCGCCGTCGCCGGTGGACGCGCCCAGCTGTCCTCCCGGCAGGGGTTCTGGCTGCTGGCTTCCATCATCATGAGCTTCCTGGCCGCGTCGACGGCACCGTCGCCGCTGTATGGCCTGTACCGCGAGGCCTGGGGCTTCTCGGCGCTGGTACTGACCTTCGTCTTTGCCGTCTACGCGTTTGCGCTGCTGGGTGGGCTGCTGGTGTTTGGTGGGCTGTCCGATCACCTTGGGCGCCGGCCGGTGCTGCTGGCGGCGCTGGTGCTGGAGCTGAGTTCGCTGGCGCTGTTCTGGCTGGCCGACAGCGTCGCCTGGTTGGTGACGGCGCGGCTGCTGCAGGGGCTGGCCACCGGCATCGCCACCGCGACGCTGAGCGCGGCGCTGCTGGACCTGAACCGCGAACGCGGCGCGCTGATCAACAGCGTGGCGCCGATGCTGGGCATGGCGGCGGGTGCGCTGGGGGCGGCGGCGCTGGTGCAGTTCGCGCCGCACCCGGCCCACCACGTGTTCGAGGTGCTGGCGGCGCTGCTGGTGCTGCAGACGCTGGCCGCGTGCTTGCTGCCGGCCACCAACGCCCCGCGCGCTGGCGCCTGGCAGTCGCTGCGGCCCCGGTTGGCGATCCCGAAGCCGGTGCGTGCCACGATGCTGCTGATCCTGCCGATGAACACCGCGCAATGGGCGCTGGGCGGCTTCTACACGTCGCTCGGGCCGACGCTGGCCCGTCATGTCAGCGGCTTCACGGCGCCGCTGGTGGGCGGCGGCCTCATCGCCACGCTGGTGCTGAGCGGCGCGGTGGGCATCCTGGCCATGCGCAACTACCCCGCCCGCAGTGTGCTGGCGGGCTCGGCCGCGGCGCTCGTGGCCGGGCTGGCGGTGACGTTGTGGGGCGTGCACGCCCACGCCGTGACGCCGCTTTTCCTGGGCAGCATGGTGGCGGGCGCCGGCTTCGGTGCCGGCTTCAATGCCTCGGTGCGCAGCCTCGTGCAGCTGGCGCCCGCCGATCAGCGCGGCGCCATGATGGCCAGCTTCTTCGTGCTGAGCTATCTGGCCTTCAGCCTGCCCGCGCTGGCGGCCGGATTGGCCGTCGGCTGGTTTGGCCTGCAGGCGACCGCGCTGGGCTATGGCGCCGTGTTGATGCTGCTGTGCAGTTGGGCCGGCTTGAAGCTGGTGATGCGCCGGGACTGAGCCCGCAACCGGCCGCCGGGCCGGACAATCATGGCTTCATGGAATGTCGCCCCCGCTGCGCCGCCTGCTGCATCGCGCCGTCGATCAGCTCGCCCATCCCCGGCCACCCGAATGGCAAGCCGGCGGGCGTGCGCTGCGTGCAGCTGGACGACGAGTTGCGCTGCAAGATCTTCGGCCGGCCCGAACGTCCGGCGGTCTGCGGCTCGCTGCCGCCCCACGAAGAGATGTGCGGCGACAGCCCCGCGCAGGCGATGCGCTGGCTGGGCTGGATGGAGCAGGAGACGGCGCCGGGCGGTTAGGCTTCGCGGCCATGACGCCTTCGCAAACGCCGCTCCCTCAAGACAGCCTGTTGGCCCGCCTCGCCGAGGAAAGGGGCGCCTTTGCCGATGCCTACACACTGCGCCTGCCGCGCGCCGTGACCCTGGCCGAATTCGTCGAGGCCTTCTACACGACCCGCCTCTTCAAGCTCGAGCGGGCACTGATCGCGCTGCTGCTGCGCAAGCCTTCCAGCGACGCCATGGCCCGCGCCGTCGCGCGCGGTGAAGGCGAGCGACTGGCGGTCTGGACCATCGAGGCCCGCGAGCGCGACGAGCTGCTGATGCACGAGGACAGCGGCGCCACGCGCTCCTGGTTCAAGGTCGAGGCCGCTGCCGGCGCCACGACGCTGTGGTTCGGCTCGGCCGTCGTCCCCCGCCGCAAAAGCCCTGCCAGCGAGCCGCGCTTCAGCTGGGTCTTCCACGCGCTGCTCGGCTTTCACCGTCTCTACTCGCGCGCCCTGCTCGCCGCGGCGGCCCGGCGACTCTAGGACTTGGTGCCCTTGCCGCTGACCTTGTCGGTGACGGCTTGCTTCGTCGCAACGTCTTCGATCCAGACCTCGCAGGCCTCGGCCGCGATGCGGCCAGCCACGCGATAGGCCTTGCCCGCTTCGGGCGTGAAGACCACTTCGCCTTCGGTCCGGCAGGTCGGATTCGTCATCGCCAGGATGGGTGCGCCGTACTGCGTCGCCGCCTGGAGGCGCACGCGCGCCGGGCGCAGGGGCAGCTCGTTCGTCAGCGCCACCGGCGACACCGAAAAGCCGCGGCCCTGGTTGGCGCGCACCGTGGCCATGCTGGTGCTGGCCAGGCGCCGGCCATCGACCTGGGTCATCTCGAAGACGTGCAGCAGCTGGCCGCTGGCCTGCAAGGCTTGGTCGGCCACGTTGACGGTGGGGCCGGCGTAGTCAGGCGGCGTGGCCGGCTCCAGACCAGCGCAGCCGGTCAGGGCCGCGGCGACCACAAATGCTGTGAGGCTGAAGTACGCGGGCCGAGCGCCGGCCCGCTCCCTGGCCGGCCCGCGCTGGCGATGTGCATGCGGCTCAACGCCGCATGCATCGCTGTTCCCTTGGGGGACCGGCCGGGCAAGCCGGCGTTCAGCGCGGCTTGACTGGACGAGGGGCACCATCATCGGGCCACCGCCGCACGCATCGAACGCGCCACATAAGCCAGGCCGACGGCCGCCAGCGCGAAGCCGACGATGACGCCCGGCACGACCTGGCCAATGCGCAGGCTTTCACCCTTCAGCACGGCCATCATCAGCGTGTTCTGGGCAAGGCCCGGCACCCAGTAGTACCAGGCCGCCTCGCCGCCCGGATTCAGCAGGCTCACCATCGGTGCCAGTGTGACGGCCGTGATGACGAGGGTGCTGCCGGCCTGGGCTTCCTTGAAGGTCTTGGAGCGGATGGCCAGGGCCATCAGCAGGGCCGAGAGACCCGCGGCGAGCGGGATCTGCAGCAGCCAGAAGGCCAGCACCTCGGGGCCGCCAAAGCTGAACTGGGCCTGCAGCACATCGCTCTTCAGCAGCCACTGCGCGGGGATGAAGCTGACCGACGACAGCAGGGCGACGGCCATGCCCAGCAAGGCGACGGCGCCCCATTTGCCGGCCACGATGGCGCCATGCGGCGCGGGGTTCATCAGCAGCGGCTCCAGCGAGCCGCGCTCGCGTTCGCCGGCCGTGCTGTCCAGGGCCGCGGTCAGCGCGCCGTAGAGCACGGCCATGATGACGAACATCGGGATGATGCCGGTGAAGCGTGAAGCGCGGGCCTGGGCACTGGCGAGGTCGCGTTCCTGGACGTCCACGGCCTCCAGCAGCTCGGTGGACACGCCGCGCATGGCCAGGTTGAGCATGGTGCGCTCGCGGTTGAAGCCGCCCAGCATGCGCGCGATGGTGCCGACGCCGGCACTGGCGCGTTGGTTGGCGCTGTCGCTGACGATCTCCACCGTCGGCGCTTCGCCGGCCAGCAGCTTGGCCTCGAAGTCCTTGGGTACGACGAGGACGGGCTCCAGCAGCGTGGTGGCGCGCAAGGCCGCCTCGTAGTCGGCCGGCGCCGCCTTGACGGTGTAGGTCTGGCGCTCGATGTAGTTCTTCAGCGTCGGCGCGGCCTCGATGTTGACGGCCAGGATCTCGCGCTTGTCGGCGCGCTCCTCCAGCGAGGCGATGAGGCCGGACAGGGCCATCAGCAGCAGCGGTCCCATCAGCACGGCGGGGATGAGCAGGCGCAGCAGCGTACGGCGGTCGCGCAGCGCATCCGACAGCTCTTTGGCAAAGACGATCAGGGCCTGTTTCATGCGGCAACCTCTTCGGGGAAGGCGAGTTTCACGAAGGCGTCCTCGAAGCGGGCTTCACCCGCCTGCTCAAGCAGGCCGGGCACGCTGCCGTGGGCCACGCTGCGACCCTTGGAGACGATGATGACCTCGTCGCAGAGCTGCTCCACCTCCTGCATGATGTGGGTGGAGAAGACGATGCATTTGGCGCCGCCCTCGGGGCTGCGGAGCCAGCGCAAGGCCTCGCGCAGGGCGCGTGTCGCCAGCACGTCCAGGCCGTTGGTGGGCTCGTCCAGCACGATGTTGGCGGGGTCGTGGACCAGGGCGCGGGCCAGGGCCGTCTTCATGCGCTCGCCCTGGCTGAAGCCGTCGGCACGGCGGTCGAGGATGGCGCCCATGTCGAGCAGCTTGGCCAGCTCGTCGGCGCGTGCATTCGCCGCGTCCGGCGTCATGCCCTGCAGGCGGCCGTAGTAGACGATGTTCTCGCGCGCCGACAGCCGCGGGTAGAGGCCGTGGGCGTCGCCGAGGATGCCCATGCGCGACAGCGCCTTCAGCGGCCCGTCCTTCACCGCGATGCCGTCGACCGTGATGTGGCCGGCGTCCGGCGGCAGCAGGCCGGCCAGCATGCGCAGCGTCGTGGTCTTGCCCGCACCGTTGGCGCCCAGCAGGCCGGTGATGCGGCCGTTGGCGGCCTTCACGCTGACGCCCTGCACCGCATGCACGATGCGCCTGGCGCCGCGTTTGAAGAGGCTGCCGCCACTCTGGGCGACGAACTGCTTGTGAACGTCCTGGATGTCGATCATTTCGCGGCCTGCACGGGTTGGAAGGCGACGGGTCGCGGGATGCGCATGGCGCAGGCGGCGTCCTGGGGCAGGGCGGCGGCATCCAGCTTGGCGTCGATAAAGCGGAACATCAGGTCACGAACGCAGCCCACGCCCGAGACGCCGTGGCCGGCCTCAGCGACGACGATGTGCTGCACGCGTTCCGGATGGCCGGCGCCCAGGGCCTGGGCCACATGCTCGCCATGGCGCGGCGGCGTGGCGGGGTCGGCGCCGCCGCTGAGCACGAGGACGGGGCTGGGTGCGGGCGGCATCTTGTAGAAGTCCGGCGCCACCTCGCCGCGCGGCCAGGCCTTGCAGACGCGGGCATACATCTCGGCGTCGGTGGTTCGGAAGTCGGGCCCTGGTGCGTCCTTGGCGTCGCCGATGCGCGGCGCGTCCTCGGCGCATATGACCGAGAAATGCATGCCCATGGCCAGGCGCATCGAGGGGCTGCTGCCGAAGGCCGTCGTCAGGCCGAACAGCGGCGCGAAGTTGCCGTCGGTGGCCGCGGCGTGGATGGCGGCGGGCAGGGCGGCGGCCAGGGCCGGCTGGTAGAGCGGCCCGCGCACCGAGCGCATCACCAAGTCGCGGTCGACGGTGAAGCGCTCGAGCACGCCGGTCAGCGGCTGCTGCACGGCGACCTGGCGCGGCAGCGAGGCCAGCAGCTTCTGCCAGTCGGCGCGCAGCTCGGGCAGCGTCTTGGCATGGGCCTCGAAGAGCTTGTCCAGGGCCGCCTGGCCGTCGGTCGAGAAGCTGGCCGGCAGGATCATGTCCGGCGGCGCGACGCCGTCGATGACGGTGCGTCTGACCTTGGTCGGGAACAGGCGCAGGTATTCCACCGCGGCGCGCGTGCCGTAGCTGGCGCCGACGAGGTTCCATTGCGGCACGCCCAGTTGCTCGCGGATGGCATCCATGTCCTGCATGGCGATGGTGGTCGTGAAGAAGCGCAGGCCACCGTCCTTGCCATACGGCAGCTTTTCCAGCCCGACACGGCATTCGTCGATGCGGCGCATCTGCGCACCCGGCTCGAGCTGCTCGGCGACCGAGAGCTTGCTGTCGTCCGGGCAGTCCAGCGGTGCGGATTGGCCGGTGCCGCGCTGGTCGATGAAGACGAGGTCGCGGCGGTTGTTCAGCCGCGAGAGTCGCGGCAGTACGCGGGAGGCGACCTTGATGGCGCTCTGGCCGGGGCCGCCGGCCAGCAGCAGCACGGCGTCGGGCTGCTTGTTGCGGGCCAGGGCCGGCACGACGAGGTAGTGGATGTCGACCTTCACGCCGTCCGGCTTGGCCGGGTCCAGCGGGCGCTGCAGGCTGCCGCATTGCAGTTCGTTGGGAATGCCGTCGACGCGGCAGGGCTTGAGCGGCGACGCTGCCGAGGCCGCGCTGCACAGGCCCGCCATCATCAGCGCCACCCCCAGGCGGCCTCTCCAGTCACGCATGCCGATCTCTTCTTGTCGTTGGGATGGCGAGCAGTATCTGCCGCCATCGCGAGGCCTTTGGCGACCAGGGGACGAGTGGCGAGGCCAGCCGTGTGAATGGCAAGCAGGCCGGGCGGATGGCGGCTATGCTGCGGCCACCTACCGGATGGTGGCGTAGAAAGGCTGTACCCGTGCAGACACTCGACGAGATGCGTGATCGTTGCCTGCTGACCCACGAGCAGCATGCCGAGATCGGTGCCTGGGTCAGCCAGGCGCGCACCCCCGAGGCCATCCTGGCCATGCCCGAGGGGCTGTGGCGCACGCTGGAGTTGGCCAGCGTGCTGATGGATGTGGATGCCGACCTGCGCCGGCCTCCATCGATGTCCTTCTAGCCGGCCGCCAGCGCACCGGCCATCACCAGGATGACGACGCCGAGTGTGATGATGACCCAGTGCAGCATCGCCAGCAGGGCGGCGCGCAGCACCGTCGTCCACCAACTGGCCGCGTGGACCCGTTTAAGTGCGACCACCGGATAGATGTTGGACCAGGCCCAGATGCCAAAGGCCACGGTGGCCCAAGGCAGCAGCACCGCCAGCAGCAGCATGCCGTACCAGGCCGCGTGCAGATGCATGGCGAAGACGAAGTGGGCGCCATAGGGCTGGCGCCAGAACAGCAACTTGAGCAGGCCGGAAAAAAGGGGCAGCGAACACAGCACCGCATAGGGCGCCAGGCCCAGCATGGTGGCGCCCATGGCATGCATGGAGCCCTTGGGGTCGGCGCGCCAATGCTCTTCGGCGCGGTGGACGCGATCCTGCATGCCCTGGGGAAGCTGCGAGGCGAGTTCGGGGCTGAGGAGGGTGGCGTCCGCCGTCCGTTCGGAGATCTTCTTCTTCGCCTTGGCGACCTTGGCGGCTGCGCTCGACGCGGCGGAAGCCGCCGACGCTGCATCCGGCACCATCTGCACCACGTCTTCGCCCAGCTCCTCGTCCAGGCCCAGCGTGTGCGTGCTGCCCGGCATCAGCTTCAGCGCCAGGAAGAACAACAGGCCCAGGGTCAGCAGCAGGCGCAGCGGCAGCACATAGCGCTGCTTGCGGCCGGCCAGGTATTCGCGCGTCAGGAAGCCGGGCCTGGCCATCAGGCCCCACAGGCTGCGCCACAGCGTGCCTTCAACGGCGATGTAGTGGCTGACGAACTCGTGCACGAACTCCATCAGCGACGGCGGATGGTTGGCCGTGTCCTGGCCGCACTGGCTGCAGAAGCGCGCCCTCGCTGCCAGCGGCGTGCCGCAGTTCAGACAGTCGCCGCTGGCGCCATGGCCACCGTGGCCGCCGCCGGCCGCCAGGCCCGCCAGTTCGGCCGAGGCCGCCACGGCGGCAGCGCCGCCGGCCAGGCCGCTCAAGCCTGCGTCATCCATAGTCCATCCCTTCTGAGTCGCCGGCGCGGAGTTTGCCGCAGCCGGCGCTCCGATGGGGCATCTCAACCCGGCCGGATGCGGGCGACGACCTCGCGCGCCAGCGCTGCGGTGGCGTCCACGACCGGCCGTCCGCAGGCGGCAGCGTCGAGCACCAGCGGGATCTCGGTGCAGCCGAGCACGAGCACGTCGGCGCCGCGCCGGCTCAGCGCTTGGGCCGCCTCGGTCAGCAGGGCCTGGCCTGTTGCCAGCCGGCCGGCCTTGACGGCGTCGATGCCGGGCATGACCTGCTCCAGCATCTCGCCGGCCGTGGGCAGCAGCCAGGTCGAGGCGGTCGCGCCAGGCAGATGGCGATTGATGTAGAGGCCCGAGGCGATGGTCGCGTCCGTCGCCAGCAGGCCCAGGCGAGCCTGCGGGCCGGCCAGCCGCTGCGCTTCACGCAGCGCGGCGTCGACGAGATGCAGCATGGGCCGCTGCAACCGGGCCTGGACGGCATCGAACCACAAGTGGGCCGTGTTGCAGGGCATGACGATGAGGTCAGCGCCGGCCGACTCCAGCCGCCGGCCGCAGTCGACGATGGCTTCCAGCGGCGAATCGCCCATGCCGCGAAAGGCTGCGGTGCGATCCGGGATCTGCGGCAGGCAGCTGACGATCATGGGCACATGGTCCTGGTCGCGTGCGGCGGTCGTGGCGTCGAGCACCTTGCGCATGAAGTCGATCGTCGCCAGCGGGCCCATGCCGCCGAGCACGCCCACGACGTCCATGTCAGACCGCCGGTTTGTCGGAGAGGGTCTTCAGGTTGTCGCGCAGCTCCTTGCTCATCGGTGCGTTGAGGTTGATGCCGCGCGGCGGAATGGGCGAGAGGAACCACTTCTTGTACAGCGCCTCGAACTCGCCGTTCTTCATCATGGCGCCCAGGGTGTCGTCGACCAGCTTCTTGAACGCCGGATCGTCCTTGCGCAGCATGATGGCGTAGGGCTCCACCTGCAGGGGGTCACCGACGACGGCCAGCGCGGCCGGATCCGTGCTGCTGGCGCGCAGGCCGAACAGCAGGATGTCGTCCATGCCGAAGCCGTCGGCGCGGCCCTGCTGCACCAGCAGCGCCGCCTCGGCGTGATCCTTGGCACCCAGCAGTTCGAAGCCGGCTTCTTCCTCGGCGTTGAACCTGCGCAGCACCAGCATGTTGGTGGTGCCGGTGGTGGACACGAGCTTGCGGCCCTTCAGGTCGTTGAAGCCGTGCACCGGCGAGCCCGCCTTCACCAGCAGCCGCGTGCCCGTGTAGAAGTAGTTGATGGAGAACGCAACCTGCCTGCCGCGGTTGCTGTTGTTGGTGGTGGAGCCGCACTCGATGTCGATGGTGCCGTTCAACAGCAGCGGGATGCGGTTGGCCGACGTGACGGCTTGCGTGGCCACCTGCAGGTCGGCGCGGCCGGTCGCCTTCTTCACCTGCTCGACGACCCTGGCGCAGATCTCCCAGCCGAAGCCGGTGGGCTTGGCATCGGAGCCGAGGTAGGAGAAGGGAATGGACGAGTCCCGGTAGGCAACGGTGAAGGTGCCGGACGCCTTCACCTTGTCGAGCGTCCCGGGCTCGGCGTGGGCGGTGACGGCGAAGAGAGAGGCGGCGAGGGCGATGAGCTTCATGGCATTCCCGTGTGCATGGATCGGATGCGTTGAATGCTAAGAAAACGTCCCCGCGCCGTGCATCGCGTTTGACGTCGAGTTCATAAGCTGGGCTAATGAAGTCCGCCATGCGCATCAAGCACGTCGAAGTCTTCCATGCGGTCATGCTGACCGGCAGCGTCGGTGCCGCCGCCCGGCTGCTGCACGTCACCCAGCCTGCCATCACGCAGACGCTGCAACACGCCGAGCTGCAGCTGGGCTACGCCTTGTTCACACGTCAGAAGCGCCGCCTCGTGCCCACGCGCGAAGCCCAGGCCCTCTACCCGGAGGTGCAGGCGTTGATGCTGCAGTTGGAGTCCCTGCGACGCATGGCTTCGGCGCTGCGGCAGGACCAGGACAGCCCGTTTCGCATCCTCATCGTGCCGTCGCTGGCCGTGCGCGCCCTGCCCGATGCGCTGCGCATCTTCCGCAAGGCCCACGCCGGCATGCCGGTGTCGGTGCGCACCCTGCATTCCAACGACATCGCCCGCGCGATGGCCCTGCAGGAGGCCGATGTCGGCATCGTTTACGGCAAGTTGCCGCATCCTGCGCTGCAGGATGAACTGGTGGCGACGGGGCGCCTGGTCTGTGTGTCGGCCCGCAAGGCGCGCACTGACAAGCGCACGACGGTGACGCTGCAGGAGGTGCTGCGCGAACCCTTCATCCGCATCGACGAGCGCGACCCGCTGGGCGCCGTGCTGGCCGACCACTGGTCGCGCCTGGGCCTCACGGCCAAGGCCGGCATGACGGTGCAGACGCATCACATCGCCATGGTCATGGCCGAGCAGGGCTTCGGGCCGGCCATCATCGATTCCTTCACCGCCCAGGCGGCCTCGGGCGAGGGCCTGCAGGTGCGCACGCTGCTGCCCGAGGTGCCGGTGGAGATCCATGCCGTGCAGCCCCAGGGCCTGCGCTCGCCGCGGGCGGTGGCCGACTTCATTGCGGCCTTCCGCAGCGTCATCGTGCCGGCATAGGATTTGCCGGGCCCCTTGGCCCCTTCAACCCGGAGACATCCCGCCATGAAGCTCTATTTCAGCCCCGGCGCCTGCTCGCAATGCCCCCACATCGTTCTGCATGAGGCGGGGATTGCCCACGAGGCCGTGCAGGTCAACCTGAAGACCCACCAGCTGGCCGACGGCAGCGACTACTACGCCATCAACCCGCGCGGCTATGTGCCGCTGCTGGAACTGGACAGCGGCGAGCGCCTGACCGAGAACGCCGCCCTGGTGCAGTACATCGCCGATCTCGCGCCCGCCAAGGGCCTGCTGCCGCCGGCCGGCAGCCTGGCGCGCACCCGGGTGCAGGAATGGCTGGCCTTTGTCGGCAGCGAATTGCACAAGGGCTTCGGGCCGCTGTTCAACCCGGCCGTGCCAGACGAGGTCAAGGCCCTCTTCAAGAAGAAGCTGGTCGACCGCTTCACCTGGGTGGACAAGCAGCTGGCCGGCAAGTCCTACCTGATGGGGGAGAGCTTTTCGGTCGCGGATGCCTATCTGTTCGTCATCACGGGCTGGACCGGCCGCATGGGCGTGGACATCGCGGGCCTGGAGAACCTGGCCGCACACCAGGCGCGCATGAAGGAGCGGCCCGCCGTGCAGGCCGCGCTGAAGATGGAGCAGCAGGCCGCGGCCTGATCAGGCCTTGGCTTTCATGAGGCCGGCACAGGCCGACTTGGCCTTGGCGTCGCTGCCGTCCAGCTTGCCGCAGACACCGTCGAGCTGGGCCTTGAGGCGGCCGACGGCGGCGGCCTGGGTCGGGCCCTGGTTCCAGGTGGCCAGCAGGCTGCCGACCTTCTTCAGCGAACGCTCGCTGCGCTCGTAGAAGGCGCCGGGGTCCTTCTCGGCCTCGGCGAACAACTGGGCGGCGGCCTTCTCGATGCGCGGCGTGTCCTCGGGCGACAGCTCGATCAGGGCGCCCAGATAGTTGGAGCCCCATTGCAGACGCGTGGCCGGGCCCTCGCTCTTGTTGAAGGCCTCCTCGTACCAGCGCAGTGCTTCGGCCTTCCTGCCCTGCTTCCTGGCATTGCCGCCGAGCTGGCTCATCAGGTAGTAGGGCGAGTGGCTGCGCGCCAGGGCCGACTTCAAGAGGTCGTCGCTCTCCTTCCACAGGCCGGCGCGGCCCAGCAGGTGGGCGGCCTCGGTGACGACGGCCTGGCGCTCGTAGCCATCGGTGATCTCGCGGTTGGCCTTGCCGGCCTGGTCGCGCGCTTCGGTCAGCAGGGCGGCCGGAATGCCCTTGGGGTTGGCGTCGTCCTTGGCCGAATCGATGCGGGCCAGGTCGATGCGGCCCTGCAGCGCATTGAGGCGATCGGCGCGGGACAAAGTGGTGTCTTCATTGAGACGCTTCAGCGACGCGTCGAACTCGGCGACCAGCGCGTTGCGCGCCTCGCCCGGCTGCGGCGCAAAGGCCTTGACGAGGTCCGGCGCCTCGTTGGTCAGCACGTCCATCTGGGCGCGTGACTGGGCGGCGTCGCCGAGCACGGCGCGCAGGCGCGGCAGCTGCGCGGTGTCGGCCGCCTTGCCTTCGGCCATGGCGCCGACCGACTTCAGCCACAGCCGCGTCGTCGTCTCGGCATCCACGCCCTCGCTGGCCTTGGCCAGCTGGGCCAGCGTCGCTTGGCGCTCGGTCACCGGCAGCAGTTGCTGCTCGTCGGTCTCCCAGCCGTAGAAGCCCAGCAGCCGCCACTCATTGGCATTGAGCTTCTTGCCGGCCTTGGCATCGGCCAGCACCGTCTTGACCGGGCGGCCGCTGGACAGGCCCAGCTGCAGCACCTTCATGACCTGGGCCGCGTCGGCCTCGCCGGGCAGGCGGGTGATTTCGCTGCCGGCCGGGTTGAACAGGATCAGCGTCGGGTAGCCGCGCACCTTGAAGCGCGTACCCAGCTTCTGCGCACCCGGCGCGTCGCCGTCGATGCCCACCGCGACAAAGGCCTTGCTCTGCTCGATGAAGTCGGCGCGGTTGAAGAGGGTGGCCTTCAGCTGGTTGCAGGGCGGGCACCATTTGGCGCCCCAGTACAGCAGCACCGGCTTCTTCTCGGCCTTGGCCTGGACGAAGTAGCGGTCGATGTCGGCATCGGCCGCTGCCGCCTGCCAGGACACGCCTGGGCCGGTGCTGGCATGGGTGGCCGGTGCGGCCAGGGTCAGGGCAAGGGCGGCAGTCGGCGCCAGAAGAGGCAGTTTCATGAAGAAGCTTGTTTCGCAGCGGCGATGGCCTCGATTGTGCTCGGCCGCTTGCTCGCTTCTGTCACAAGGTTATTCGGCCGGTGCTGGATCACCGAGCACGCGGCAGGCGAGGTCGGTATCCATGTATTCCGTTACCGACAGCAACCGGCCCTCGGCCAGGCGATAGACCATGCAGTAGTGGTTGTTGTAGGCCTCGCCGGCCGTCGTCTGCACCTCGCCGCGGCATTGCACGACGACGCTGTCGCCGTCGGCGATGAAGTGGTCGGCCCGGCTGCGGTAGCGTTTCGCGAAGCGCTTCATCAGCGGCGCCAGCAGCTGCTGCTGCACAGCCTCGCGGCCCTGCCAGCGGCGCGACCAGGCCGAGTGGCCGGCGATGGTCCAGCAGAAGTCCTCGGCCATGGCGTCACGCAAGGGCCTGCCGTCGCCGTCGGCCAGGGCGGCGTAGATGGATTGCAGCAGGGCTTTGTTGGCGGCGGTGGTGTCGTTCATGGCTTGCTCCTCGGGGTCAGGGGGTCGCGTGCCGGGCGGTGGCCGGTGGCGATCCAGTCGTCGTAGAAATCCAGTTTCTGGTCCAGGGCCATCAGCGCCTCCTGCCAGCGGGCGATGGTGGCCAGCACGTCGGCGCGGTGGGTGGCCAGCATGTCGCGGCGCGCGGCCAGGCTCTGGCGGCCCTGGGTGACGAGTTCGGTGTAGCGGCGCATCTCGGCGATGGACATGCCGGTGGTGCGCAGCCTCTCCATCAGCTCGAGCCAGGCGACGTGCTGCTCGCGGTAGCGCCGCCGCCCGCCGCTGTCGCGCGTGACGCCGGGCACCAGGCCCTGGGCCTCGTACCAGCGGATGGCATGGACGGACTTGCCGCTGCACGCAGCGAGCGCGCCGATCAGCAGCAGGGGAGGGTCGTCGCGGGCTGTCATGGGGGCATTGGACGACCTAGAGTGCGCTCGAAGTCAAGGACCCGTTCGATGAGCAGCACAAGACTCGATCTCGCCCTGGGCCGCCTGCGTGCCGCCGCCCGCCCCGAAGCCCTGGAAGCCATGGCCCGCTTTGGCCTGACCGGCGACGCCCGCCTGGGCCTGGCCGTGCCCACGTTGCGTGCCCTGGCCCGCGAGTTCAAGCGCGACCATGAACTGGCCCTGGCGCTGTGGGACAGCGGCATCCCCGACGCCCAGATCCTGGCCGGCATGGTGGCCGAGCCGGCCCGCCTGACCGTGCAGCAGATGGACCATTGGGTGGCCGGCATGGGCGCCTGGGACGTCTGCGACCAGGCCTGCACCAACGCCTTCGTCAAGAGTCCGCTGGCCTGGGCCGCCATCCCGCGCTGGGCCAGGCGCAAGCCCGAGTTCGAGAAGCGAGCCGCCTTCAGCCTGCTGGCCGTCGCCGCCGTGCACCAGAAGACGCGGCCGGACGCCGACTTCCTCGCCCGCCTGCCCCTCATCGAAGCGGCGGCCGATGATGAGCGCAACTTCGTCAAGAAGTCGGTCAACTGGGCGCTACGCCAGATCGGCAAGCGCAGTGCCGAGCTGCGTGAGCCTGCGCTCACTGTGGCGGAGCGTCTTTGTCAGCGTGAGGAGAAGTCGGCGCGCTGGATAGGCAGCGATGCCCGGCGCGAGCTGAGCCGCGCTTAGGCGGCGCCGAGCTGCTCCTCGATGGAGCGCGTCTTCTCATTGGGCGTGTCGCCGCTGTGCAGCGTCGTCTTGCGCTCCACCAGCATCAGCAGGCACTCCTCTTCGGCCACGGGGCAATGCTCCACGCCGCGCGGCACGACGAACATCTGCCCGGCTTCCAGCGTGACGGCGCCGTCGCGCATGTCGATGCGCAGCCGCCCGCGCAGGATGTGGAAGAGCTCGTCCTCGTCGGGGTGGCGGTGCCAGCCGAAGGTCCCCTGCACCTTGGCGACCTTGACGTAGTTGTCGTCGAAGGCGCCGACGACGCGCGGCGACCAGAGCTCGGTCAGGCTGGCGGCGACGTCGACGGGGCTGATGGCGGCGCGGGCGGTGGTGGACATAGAGGCTCCTGGCAGTCGTGCCAGCCTAGCCCAGCCGGCCCGAAACGGCATTCGTCAGGGTTTGCGGGGTCATAAATCGACTCTGACCCCAGTTTTTGTCCCTCTTTGGGGGGGAGGGGTGGGGGATGCGCCACGGCTTCATCCCCCCTCGCTCCACCCTCCGGGTGATGTCCCGAAAAGGGCCCGGCCGCGATGCTGACGGCATGGCGTTGAACACGCCGCCGCCCCTTCAGCAACACGGAGCCGACACCATGCAATTCTTCAGTTCCTTGCAGTCGTCCAAGTCCAACGCCAAGCTGACCAACGGCGCGCCGCTGCGCTGCGTCAACAGCGCCGTCAGCGCCCGCAAGCTGGACTGCGGTTGGTACGACTCCAGCTTCGACCTGGCTGAGGGGCTCGAGGTCATCGAGCAGGACAGCGACACGATGTACCAGCTCTGGGAACTTTCCCTGAACTAAAGCGTGCAGGCGAGCTTGGTGCCCTGCAGGATGGCCCGCTTGGCATCCAGTTCGCCGGCCTCCAGCGCGCCGCCGATCAGGTGGACGTTGACGCCGGCGGCGCGCAAGGGCGCCTCCAGTTCGCGCAGCGGCTCCTGGCCGGCACACAGCACGATGGTGTCGGCCTCGATGAGCTGGGCGTCGGCCCGCTTTTCGCCATAGCTGACCCACAGGCCCTCGGCCGTGATCTGCTCGTAGTTGACGCTGGCCAGCATGTCGACGTTCTTCATCTTCAGCGCGGCGCGGTGGATCCAGCCCGTCGTCTTGCCCAGGCCCGCGCCCGGCTTGCCGGCCTTGCGCTGCAGCAGCGTGATCTGGCGGGTGGGCGCCTCGGGCGCCGGGCGCAGCAGCCCTGCCCTCACCTGCTCCGGGTCGCCCACGCCCCAGTGGCGGCGCCAGGCCGCCGGGTCCAGTGTCAGCGAATGGCCGGCCTCCAGCAGGTATTCGGCCACGTCGAAGCCGATGCCGCCGGCGCCGACGATGGCCACGCGGCCACCCACCGGCTTCTCGTGCCTCAGCACATCGATATAGCTCAGCACCTGGCCGCGGGCCTGGCCCTCGTCCTGGCCCTTGATCTTCGGATTGCGCGCGCTGACGCCCGTCGCCAGCAGCACCTCGTCGAAGCCCTTCAGGTCCTCGGCCGAGACCCGACAGTTCAGCTTCAGCTCGACGCCGGTGATCTCGATGCGGCGGCCGAAGTAGCGCAGCGTCTCCTGGAACTCTTCCTTGCCCGGGATGCGCTTGGCCATGTTGAACTGGCCGCCGATCTCGTGGGCGCCGTCGAACAGCGTCACCGCATGGCCGCGCTCGGCGAGCGTCGTGGCCGCGGCCAGACCTGCCGGGCCGGCGCCGACGACGGCGATGCGCTTCTTCGCGCCATTCACGGGCTTGAGCACGATCTCCTGCTCATAGGCCGCGCGCGGGTTGACCAGGCAGGTCGAGATCTTCTGCGCGAAGGTGTGGTCCAGGCAGGCCTGGTTGCAGGCAATGCAGGTGTTGATTTCGTCCGACCGGCCCTGGCGGGCCTTCTGCACGAAATGCGAGTCGGCCAGGAAGGGTCGGGCCATGGACACCATGTCGGCCGATCCATCGGCCAGCACGCCCTCGGCCACCTCGGGCGTGTTGATGCGGTTGCTGGTGATCAGCGGCGTCGTGATGCCCTCTTCCCGCAACTGGGCGCGCAGCTTGGCCGTCACCCAGGCGAAGCCCGCGCGGGGCACGCTGGTCGCGATGGTCGGGATGCGCGCCTCGTGCCAGCCGATGCCGGTGTTGATGATGTTCGCGCCGCCCTTGGCCACGCGCCGGGCCAGTTCCATCACTTCGTCCCAGCTGCTGCCGTTGGGCACCAGATCCAGCATGGACAGGCGGTAGATGATGATGAAGTCCGGCCCCACGGCCTCGCGCATGCGAGCCAGGATCTCCAGCGGCAGGCGCATGCGGTTCTCGTAGGACCCGCCCCAGGCGTCCGTGCGCTGGTTGGTGTGCTCGACGAGGAACTGGTTGATGAAATAACCCTCGCTGCCCATCACCTCCACGCCGTCGTAGCCGGCCTCGCGGGCCAGCTTGGCGCAGCGGATGAAGGCCTTGATCTGGCGCTCGATGCCGCGTGGGCTCAGCTCCCGCGGCGTGAAGGGCGAGATCGGGCTCTGGATGCGCGACGGCGCCACGCACAGCGGCGAGTAGCCATAGCGGCCGGTGTGCAGGATCTGCAGCGCGATCTTGCCGCCCTCGGCATGCACGGCGTCCGTGATGATCTTGTGCCGCCGCGCCGCGCCCGAGGTCGCCAGCGTGCCGGCAAAGGGCTTGGCCCAGCCTTCGATGTTGGGCGCGAAGCCACCCGTCACGATCAGCCCCACCTCGCCCCGGGCGCGCTCGGCGAAGAAGACCGCCATGCGCTCGAAATGCTTGCGCCCGTCCTCCAGGCCGGTGTGCATGCTGCCCATCAGCACGCGGTTCTTCAGCGTCGTGAAGCCGAGATCCAGGGGGGCGAGGAGGTGGGGATAGTTCATGGCGGCGATGCTAGCGACGCCCAGGCGCCGGAATTGGAGTGTTCTCCTCAGCCCTCACCGTGACGCTGTGGTGACGGCTCGTCGTCAATCGTCAGCAACAGTTCTTCACCCGCTGCTAGGGAGTGGAAACCGTGACATCCTCAGCTTGAGTTCTAATCGCGAGTCCGCGTATTTGGCCGCAGCTTTGCAACAGGGCCCGGCGGTTTGGTTTTTTCGGAGAGTTTTCGATGCGATTCACCCCCTGGGCCACTCGACTGGTCTTGACGCTGAGCCTGTCGGCCACCGCCTTCCTGACGGCCTGTGGAGGCGGCGGCGGCGGCGGCAGCGACACGCAAGTGCGCCTGCTCAACGCCACGCGCTCCTATTCCCAGCTGGACCTGACGGTCAACGACAAGTCCATCAATACCAAGGTGGGCTACGCCGCCGTCGGTGACTACGGCACCGTCGACACCAACAACACCGCCACCAAGGTGCTGACCAGCGACGTCGGCACCAGCGTCTCGGCCACCACGCCGACGCTGACCTCCGGCAGCAACTACACCTTCATCACCTACGGCTTCGCCGGTGCCATCCGCACCACGCTGCTGCAGGAAGCCGAAGTCGTGCCCGACGCCAACAAGGCCAAGCTGCTGGTGCTGAACCTGGCTCCCGATGCCGGCGCCCTGGACGTCTACGTGACCTCGGCTGCCGACTCCATCGACACCGCCACCGCCCTGTCCACCAACCTGCAGGGCGGCGCAGGCAGCGGCTACATCCAGATCAATTCGGGCACCTTCCGTGTCCGCGTGACCGGCTACAACAAGCGCACCGACATGCGCCTGGACATCCCGGCCGTCACGCTGGACTCCGCCACCGTCAACACCCTGATCCTGACCGCCACCGACGGCGGCGTGCTGGTCAACGGCATCAGCCTGGTCCAGAAGGGCACGGTCAAGAGCTTCCCGAACAGCCAGAGCCGCGTGCGTACCGTCGCTGCCCTGACCAACGGCGGCACCGTCGGCTCCACCATCAACGGCCAGCAGATGTTCAGCACGGCCATCAGCCCGCTGATCAGCGACTACGTGACGACCACCTCCGGTGCCAGCACGCTGAGCGTGCAGGTCGGCGGCGCCAACTTCCCCGTCAACGCCCCCACGCTGGGCGCCGGCAAGGACACGACGCTGCTGATCTGGGGCGACGCCTCGGCACCCAAGATGTCGGTGCTGGACGACGACAACCGCCTGCCCACCGTGACTGGCAACGTCAAGATCCGCCTGGTCAACGCCCTGCCGACGGTCAGCTCCTCGCTGAACGTCGACTTCAGCGCCATCGCCTCCAACGTCGGCCCGGGCCTGGTCTCCGCGTCCAACAGCATCTCGTCAACGACGACCTCGCAGGTTGACGTCACCGTGCCGACCAACGCCTCGTCGATCTACACCAACTCGGCGCTGGCCTTCCCGGCCAACAGCGTCTGGACCTTCTTCGCCGTGCCCACCACGACGGCGACCGGCACGACGACCTCGCCGGTCCCGTTCATGACGGCCCTGCCCAAGCGCGAGCGTCCGTAAGCCTCGGCTGACCCCTCGCAAAGCCCCCGTGCCCTCCGGCCGGGGGCTTTTTCTTTGGTGGAAGATTGCGCCGTGTCCGCTCCCACCCGCCTCCACCTGCAACGCCTGCGTCTGCTCTGGCGCAGTGCCGGCTGGCCCAGCCAGGACCTCGTCGAGGTCGAGCTGCTGGCGGCGGGCTGGATCGAGCGCCTGCAGGAGGCCGACGGCCGCGAGCGCCTGCGGGTGACCGACGCTGGTGTCGCCCACATCGCCACCTCGCTGACCCGCAACCGCGCCGCGCGCGATGCCCACGAGACCCTGGTCGAGCGCGTAGCCACCGAGATGCAGCGCGCCGGCCGCATCGCCTGGCGTGGCCTCAGCCTGCGTGCCGGCCTGCCGGGCGAGGACGGCAAGATGCTCTGGGTCAACGCCATGCCCGACGTCTATTCCATCCGCCACGGCACGGTGGAGGACTATCTTGAGCCGGCCATCCACGAGATCAAGGTCAGTCGCGCCGACCTGCTCGGCGAGCTGCGCCGTCCGGCCAAGTCCGCGGCCTACCGCGCCCTGTGCGGCCAGTGCTGGTTCGTCATCAGGGCCGGCATCGCCCAGCCTGAGGAGATCCCGGCTGAATACGGCGTGCTGATCGGCCACGAGACCCACCTCGAGCTGGCCCGCCCGGCCCCCAGGCGCGCCTGCAAGCCCGACTTCGCGACCTGGATGGCCCTGGCCCGCGCCACGCCGCTGGCGCCGCCGGAAAATCCGCAGTCCGAGCTGGCCTGAGCCTGACCATAATCGCCCCGCGATCAAGGGAGGCGCCGGATGAAGCGCGGATGGAGAGAGGGGCTGGGCGGTGTGGTCGCCCGGCTGTTGGCATGGGGGCTGCTGCTGGGCCTGGCGACGTCCGCCTGGGCACAGCAGGCCGCGGCGACGCGGGGCTTGAGCTTTGCGCCCGCACCGGCTTGGGTGACTCCGCAGGCCGTGCCGCTGGAGGCAGCGGCGCCGGCCGAGGGCCTGGCCAAGGGGCAGCACTACCTGCTGGCGGACGAGCAGATCCGCATCGTGTCTGGCACCTTGGTCAGCTACCGCCATGTGGCCAGTCGAGCCGTCAACGAGCGCGGTGTCGAAGAGGTCGCCAGCGTGCAGCTGCGCTTTGACCCGAGCTACCAGAACCTCGTCATCCATCGCATCGATGTCAAGCGCGACGGGCGCACCGTGTCCAGCGTCGCGCCCGGCGCGATGAAGCTGCTGCAGCGTGAGTCCAGCCTGGAGTCGCAGATCTTCGATGGCCGGCTCACCGCCCATGTCGCCCTGCACGACGTCCGCGTCGGCGACGTGGTGGAGTATGTTTACAGCCTGCAGGGCCAGAACCCTGTCTTCGGTGGCCGCCATTTCGGCAGCTTCGACCTGGATTGGGACATGCCCGTCGCGCGCCGGCATGTCCGCGTGCTCTGGCCCAAGGGCCGTCCGCTGTTCTGGAAACTGCACAACCAGGCGGTCGCGGCCCAGGTGACGGATCTGGGCGCCGAGGTGGAGCACCGCTGGGATGTGCGCAACGTGCCGCCCAAGCTGCTCGACAGCGACAGCCCCGGCTGGTACGACCCCTACAACTGGGTGGAATGGAGCGAGTTCGAGGACTGGTCGGCCGTCGCGCGCTGGGCCTTGCCGCTCTACCGCCTGCCCGACGGTCCCATGCCGGCGGTGGATCGCGAGGTGGCGCGCATCGCGGCCGAAACCAGCGACCCGGAGCGGCGCCTGCTCGCCGCCATGCGCTTCGTGCAGCGCGAGGTGCGCTATCTCGGCATCGAGATGGGCGTGAACTCGCATGCCCCGCACGCCCCCGACGCGGTGCTGCGACGCCGCTTCGGTGACTGCAAGGACAAGACCCTGCTCAGCATCGCGCTGCTGCGCGGCCTCGGTATAGCGGCGCGGCCGGCCCTGGTGCATACCGGCCTGCAGCGCGCCACCGCCGAGCGCCTGCCCACGCCGGGGGCTTTCAACCACGTGCTCGTGCAGGCCGACATCGGCGGCCGTCGCGTCTGGCTGGATCCGACCCGCAGCCCGCAGGCGGGGCGCGGCCTGGAGCAATGGGTGCAGGCCGATTTCGGCCTGGCCCTGCTCGTCGACGCGGCCAGCCGCGAGATGGTGCCCATGGCGGGCCTGGAGGCGCGCCGCCAGATGCGCCAGATCCGCACTCGGCTGGACGCCAGCATCGGCTTCGACAAGCCGGCCAGCTTCACCGTCACCACGACGGCCAGCGGCGCCTTCGCCGAGCAGCTGCGCTCAACGCTGGCGGACAACTCGCGCGACAGCCTGCAGAAGCAGTACCTGGACTACTACGCCGCCAGCTATCCCGGACTGACGGTAGCGGAGCCCTTCGCCGTGCACGACGACGTGGATGCCAACACGCTGGAGATCGCCGAAAGCTACAACATGCCCGGCTACTGGACCCGCGACGACAAGCAGGGGCGCTGGAAGGGCTCGCTCGAGGTGCCCGACCTGCTGGAGTTGATGCGGCGCCCCCAGGGTCTGAACCGACAGGGACCGCTGGCGCTGCGCCACCCCGTGGACTTCACCCTGATCAGCGAATTCCGCCTGCCCGGACAGTGGAACCTCAAGCCGGAGAAGCTGCACATCGAGGATCCCGCCTTCGAGCTGAGCCGCGACGAGACCTGGGTTGGCAGCACCCTCGTGCTGACCGACCACTACGTCAGCCGTGGTGACCATGTAGCCGCTGCCGATGTTGCGCGCTATGTCGGCCAGCTCGACAAGGCCCGCAATGGTGTCAACTACAGCCTGACCCACACGGGCGGCGATGCGGCTGCGGTTGCGGCCTCAGCGGGTGCCGGCACGCCGCATTGGCTGCCCCTCGTTGCCGCCCTGCTGACCGTGGGTGCACTGACCGTGCTGGGGCGCCGCCTCTACCGCTGGGATCCCGAACCCCGGCCATTCGGGGATGGTGCACCGAGTGGCATTGGCGGCTGGCTGCTGCTGCCCCTCATCGGCCTCGTCTTCTCGCTGTACCGCGTCGGCAAGGCGCTGCTCGAATCCACGGCCGTCATGGACGTGGACTCCTGGGTCGAGCTGACCCGCACTCACGCGCTGTGGGCGCCGACGCTGCTGCTCGAGCTCGCGCTGCAGCTGGCCATCGCCGCCGGCGCCCTGCTGCTGCTGTGGCTGATGCTGAAGCGCCGCAGCAACATGCCGCGCATCTATATCGGCTGGTGTGTGCTCGTGCTGGCACTGACCCTGGTCGACGCCCTGGCCTTCCAGTTCATCCCGGCCCTGCAGGAACAGTGGGCTGCCAAGGACGCGGGCGAGGCGGTGCGCGCCTTCGTGTTCGGCGCGATCTGGATCACCTACTTCCTGCGTTCGGAGCGCGTCGGCCGCACCTTCGTGCAACGGCTGCATCCAACGCGCCCAAGCCCGCCCGATGCGGCCCCCGACGGCTCACAATCGGCGCCATCCCTTCCGGCCTGACGAGACCATGGCCACCGCCAACAAGACCGTGCCCACCGCTGCCGACGTCGAGGCTTGTTTCGCCGCCCAGCCTGAGGCGCGCGCCGCCGACTGCCGCCAACTGGCCGTGTTGATGCAACGCGCCAGCGGCCATCCGCCGGTGATGTGGGGGCGCATGGTCGGCTTCGGCCACCACCACTACGTCCACGACAGCGGCCGCGAGGGCGACATCTTCGAGATTGGCTTCGCCAGCGGCGCCGGCGGCAAGGGCGACATCAGCCTCTACATCAGCGCCAGTCTCGAACTCGAAGCCCTGATTGCCAAGCTGGGCAAGCACCGCCAGGGCAAGGGGTGCCTCTACATCAAGCGCCTCGCCGACGTGGATGCTGGCGTGCTCGAGGCACTCTGCGCAGCCGCGCTGCGGGAGAAGCGCGCATGAACGGCCCCTTGCTCGACGTGAGTTGCCCGCGCTGCGGCGGCGGCTTCGAATGCGGCGTGCAGGCGGGCCACTGCGCCTGCTTCGGCATCCGCCTGACCGAGAGGCTGCGCGTCGAACTTGCCGAGCAGTACAGCGGCTGCCTGTGCCTGCCCTGCCTGCGGGAATTGATCGAGGCGGATGCAAGCCGGGCTATGACGGCTGGCCCACAGCAAGGTTGAACAATTGGCGCGCACCATCCTTCGGTAGGGACTCTGGTTGCTGCGGACACCGAAGGGCGCTCTGGACTGATCAAAACCACGCGCGAGCTCCTAGCCGGCGCGAAGCGGAATCTTGGACTGTCTCGCAAAGCTCCGCACAAGCTCTTCGCGGCCAGATGCCGGGCCAGGGAAGCATCCGGCCATGCGTTGCTGGCAGCGTCAAGATTGCACATGACCAGGAATCCGCCTTTTGGCTGCCTTCGCGCCGTCATCTACGCGAGGCGAACCAAGGTCTGCACGTAGTCATCGCGTCAAACGATGGGTTCAGCCAGCGCCTCAGGCTGACCGGCCGCCGCCACCTCGGCCAGATAGCCCGCCAAGCGGGCGGTGTCGCAATGCACCGTCAGCGCGCTGACCCGGCCCCAGCGCAGTTCGAACTCGTGCATGCCGACATTGCTGCCCTCACGGCCGCCCGGCAGGTGAAAGCGGTCGCGCCAGCTGATGACGGCGCGCGTGCGCCAGGGCCAGCCGCTGACCCAGACGCCGTCGACCTCGAAGCGCAACCCGGGCAGCAGGCGCTGCAGCCGGCCATACCAGCGCGTCGTCGCACCCAGGTCGCGGCGCTCGCCGCCGAGGGCGTGGTCGCCCACCATGCAGTGGCGATGCGCCGCGGCGAACTGCGCCGGGATGCCTTCATAGCGCCCCGCGTTCAACTCCGCAAAGGCGCCCATCAGCTTGCGCTTGACGATGGCGTGATACATGGCCGAGCTCTCCTTCCGCTGCGTCAATTCATGCGAAGGAACACATGATCTTGACGATGTAAAGATGAGTGCAGTATCCACCTCGATCTTGACGATGGCAAGATGCTTGCATGAGCAAGCCGGCTTCGACCCCACCGCGCGCCATGAAAACCGCGGCGCCCGCAACTGCGCGACTGCCGCGAGCCGCCAAGGCCGCCGGCCAGCCCAACACCGAGAAGCCGCCGCGACCGCGCGCCAAGGCGGCCGGCGCCTATCACCACGGCGAGCTGCGCGAGGCCCTGCTGGACGCCGCCGAGGCCCTGCTGGCCCAGCGCGGCGCGGCGGGCTTGAGCCTGCGCGACGTGGCGCGGTGCGCGGGGGTGTCGCATGCCGCGCCCTATCACCACTTCGCCGGCCTGCCCGAGCTGCTGGCGGCCCTGGCCGAGCGCAGCTTTCAGCAGCTGGGTGCGGCCATGCAGGCCGGCGTCGACGCCCACCCGGCAGATGCGCGCGAGCAATTGCTGGCCATCGCCACGGCCTATGTCGACTTCGCGCGGCGCCGCCCGGCGCGCTTCCGGTTGATGTTCGGTCCCGTGCTGGCCTCGCGCCAGGTGCACCCGGGCCTGGACCGCGCGGCCGAGGCGAGCTTTCGTGTGCTGCTCGACGCAGCCATGCGCTTCGACGCCGCATCCGGTCCGCTGATCGCGTTGACTGGCTGGAGCCTGGCCCACGGCCTGTCGCATCTCAGCCTGGACGCTGCCTTCACCGGCCTGCCGCTGCCCGGTCCCCTGCCAGAGCCGGCTGACCTTGTGCGCCTCATGAGTGCCCGGGTCTTGGCATGATGGCCGGATGCCTCTGCTCGACCGCATTGCCCCGCCCCTCTTCATCTTCATCTGGGCCACCGGCTATATCGTCGCCAAGCTGGCCGCGCCCTATGCCGACCCGCTGACCTTCCTGGCCTGGCGCTATGCCGGCGTCGTGGCCCTGATGCTGGGCCTGGCCCTGGCGGCGCGCGCGGCCTGGCCGTCGCGGCGCGACATGCTTCATCTGGCCGTCTCGGGCCTGGGCATCCAGGCGCTGTACCTGGCCGGCGTCTGGGTCTCCATCCGCCAGGGACTGCCGGCCGGCACGGCGGCCCTCATCGTCAACCTGCAGCCGGTGCTGGTGGCCGCGGCGGCGCCGCTAATCGGCGAACGCGTCGCACCGCGGCAATGGGCCGGCGTGGCCCTGGGCCTGGCCGGCGTCATCCTCGTCATCTGGCACAAGCTCAACATCGGCACGAGCTTCGGTCCGCCCCTGCTGCTGTGCCTGATGGCCCTGCTGGCCATCACCGGCGGCACGCTGTACCAAAAGCGCTTCGTGCCCCACTTCGACCTGCGCACCGGCCAGGTGGTGCAGTTCGCGGCGTCCCTGGCCGTCACCCTGCCGGCGGCCTGGTGGTTCGAGCCCATGCGCATCGAATGGAATGCCTCGGTGATGGTCGCCATGGCCTGGAGCATCCTGGTGCTGACGGCCGGCGGCATCAGCCTGATGTTCCACATGCTGCGGCATGGCCGCGTCACCGCGGTCACCAGCACCATGTATCTGGTGCCCTCTGTCACCTCGGTGATGGCGTGGTTGCTGTTCGGCGAGACACTCGGTGCACAAGCCATCGCGGGCATGGGCGTGACGCTGCTCGGCGTCTATCTCGTCGTCGCGAGGAAACCGGAGACACGCTGACATGACGACCCGAGCGCATCACAAGTTCTGGCCCATCCGCATCCCGCATGCCATCGAGCCACCGGCCACGGCCCTGCCCGACAACCTGATGATCAACGCGCGGCGCTTTCCGCAGCGCACGGCGCTGGTCTTCCTGGGCCAGAAGACGACGTATGCGGAACTGGCCGCCCAGGTCGCGCGCCTGTCGGCCTGGCTGGCCCAGCGCGGCATCAGGAAGGGTGATCGCGTGCTGGTGGGCCTGCAGAACTGCCCCCAGCTCGTCATCGCCCACTACGCCATCCTGAGCGCCAATGCCGTCGTCGTGCCGGTCAACGCGATGAACAAGGCGGCCGAGCTCAAGCACCTCATCGAGGACAGCGGCGCCGTGCTGGCCATCACCAGCGCCGACCTCAGCGCCGAATGGCTGGCCGCCGGCATGGCCGCCCAAGACCTGGTCGTCACCCGCCTGGCCGAGGTGCTGCCCGGCGGCCACTGTGACGGCGAAGGCCTGCCTCCGGGCTGGGCCGACTGGCTGAACACCGACATCGCCCTGCCCGCCGGCGCCATCGCCTGGTCCGAGGCCCTGGCCTGCACCGCCGCCCCGCCCGCCCTGGAGGTGGGCGCCGACGACCTCGCCCTGCTGCCCTACACCAGCGGCACCACGGGCCATCCCAAGGGCTGCATGCACAAGCACCGCAGCCTGCAGCACAACATCTTCGCGGGCGGCCTGTGGGCCAATGTCAGCCATGAGGACGTCATCCTCGGCGTCGTGCCCATGTTCCACATCACCGGCATGGTCGTCGTCATGCACGGCACGCTGGCGGCCGGGGCGGCCCTGGTGCTGATGCCGCGCTGGCAGCGCGAGTACGCGGCCCGCCTCATCGCCATCCACCGCGTCACGCGCTGGACCAACATCCCCACCATGGTCATCGACCTGCTGGCCAGTCCGCAGGTGGACAGCTTCGACCTCAGCAGCATGATCTCCATCGGCGGCGGTGGGGCGGCCATGCCTCAGGCCATTGCCGAGCGCCTGCGCCAGCGCTGGGGCCTGAGCTACCAGGAAGGCTACGGCCTGACCGAGACCGCCGCGCCCAGCCACAGCAACCCGCCCGATGCCTGCAAGCAGCAATGCCTGGGCGTGCCCTATATGAGCTGCGACGCCCGCGTCGTGGACCCCGACACGCTGCGCGAGCTGCCTGTTGGCGAAGCCGGCGAGATCATCGTGCGCGGCCCCATGGTCTTCGAAGGCTACTGGCAGCGCCCCGACGCCACCGAGGCCGCCTTCGTCAGCTTCGAGGGCCAGCGCTTCTTCCGCACGGGCGACATCGGCTATGTCGACGCCGACGGCTATTTCTTCATGACCGATCGCCTCAAGCGCATGATCAATGCGAGCGGCTTCAAGGTCTGGCCGAGCGAGGTCGAGAACCTCATGCACGCCCATCCCGGCATCGCCGAGGCCTGCATCATCTCGGCCCCCGACGCCTACCGCGGCGAGACCGTCAAGGCCGTCGTCGTCAAGCGTGCGGGCCATGAGTCGCTGACCGAGGCCGAATTGCGCGACTGGTGCAAGGCCAACATGGCCGCCTACAAGGTACCGGCCCTCGTCGAGTTCGTCGACACGCTGCCCAAGAGCGGCGCGGGCAAGGTCATGTGGCGGGCGCTGCAGGAGAGGGAGAAGGCGCGGGGCGGGTGACAGAGACGGTCGCGCGCGCGCGGCGGCCCCGGTGGCTTGAACTCAGCAAATCAAGCAATGGCGCGGCCTGCTGGCCAGAGAGGTGTCCGATGTTATGGAGACAGGTGCTGGTGTTATGCAGCAAGACAGTCGTCCGACAACCTAGTTAGGTTGCAGAAATGAATCGCCGCGCACGTCTGCGTAGGACCGGACTTCTTTGCCTGCATTTCATGCGGAACCTGTCCTATCACCGCGCATGGAATTCAGCCAAACTCGAACGCAAGAAGCAAGAGTTTTGGCGCACGATCAATGGCAATTTCATCGATACGGCGGTGCTTGAGTGGTGCAAGGTCTTTGGTGACCCGAGGGCGATGCATCACTGGTCAAAGTGCGTTGGAGATACCGCGAAGTTCTCGGAAGGTTTGTGGGCCGTGACAGGCAAGACGAAAGAGGAATTTGAGCAGTACCGATTACTTGTCCGTGCGTATCGAGACAAGTTTGTCGCGCATCTCGACGATCTAAACCAAATGCAAATTCCTGATCTTCAGCCGGCGCTCGAAAGCGTTCGGTACTTGTATCAGTACCTCGTTGATTCCGAAGATGACGTGAACGCCTTCGTCGACCTGCCGCAGAACGCCAGCCGCTACTATCAAACACATTTGTCCGTCGGCAAGGCGGGGCACCGCGAATGAAGCGCCAACCTAACCTGTTGCTCGAGCCGACTCGCGTCGGCTGGCCTCCGCTCGCGGATCAGCTTCAACGTTGAGCATCAGGTAATGCGAGCGAGAAATCGGCACATACTGAACGCCCCAGGCGATTTCTACGTCGAGGACGGATGCTGCACCAGCTGTGAAATGCCATTTACTGAGGCACCTGGACATTTCAAGTATGACGAAAGAGGTCATTGCTACGTTTGCAAGCAGCCCTCTACGCCCGAGGACGAGAACAACATGATCAGTGCTGTTTCGGTCTCCGAGGTCAGTTGCATTCGGTACGGGGGAAATGATCCCGAGACGCTCAAAAAGCTTGTCGCGCTGAACGAAAGGGAGCAATGCGATGCGCTGGTCGGAAATCTTGATGTGCCGGGCTCTGCCAAGAAGAAGGTGTGGTGGGCCTTATGGCGTCGCTGATGCCCAACCCTTTGCTGCAGCTCACATCCCCTAGAGTTGCTTCCGCTTTGGGCCGAAAGCCGTCAGCCGAACGCGCGGCGGCGAGAGACCTTCCAGCCTGAAGCCGCCTAAGCCAAGTCAAACCAAACCCACCGAGCTTCGGTTTGCGGCAGCACCGAGATCTGCTTGACCGTCGACAGCTGCAGCCCATCGCCGCCCCGCAACTCCAGCGGTTGTGGCTCGCCGTCGACCGCGGCCAGGACCACGCCTTCCAGCACCTGCAGCCAGCCAAAACGGTCCGGTTGGATGTCGTGGCTGCAGCGCTCGCCGGGCTGGCCGACCACGGCCCAGATGTTCACTGGCGCACGAAGCTGCAGCACGCCCGGTTGCTCTGCCGCACTCGCTACCAGGCGTGGGCCATTCGTGCCGAGCAGCGCTCCTTGCAGCAGCTGATAGCGTGGCGGGAGGTTGTCTGCATTGCCGTGCAGCCAGATCTGGAACAGATGCGTTGGCGCCTCGGCGGGGTTTCGCTCCGAGTGCCTGACGCCGGTGCCGGCGCTGATGAGCTGGACGTCGCCAGCGCGCAGACGCCCGTGATGACCCGCCGAGTCTTTGTGGTCGAGCTCCCCTGACAACATGAAGGTCAGGATCTCGAAATGATCGTGATCGTGCTCGGCAAAGCCCGAGCCGCCGGCAACGATGTCCTCGTTGATCACGCGCAGCGCACGGAAGCCCATCCGCGTCGGGTCGTTGAAGGAGCCGAACGAAAACGTGTGTGAGCCTGCAGCCACCCCGTCCTTGCCCAGCCACGGGCCTGCCGATCGTGAAACACATCGCTCATGGTCTTTGCTGCCGAGGGGGAACTTGCATGCCGGCTTTATAGCGGGCTCGATGGCGAAACAAGGCCGAGACCAGGGCGTGCAAGCCGGCCTAACATCGCCAGATGCTGACCCAGCCTCGCTACGTCCTCGCCGTCCCCGACCTTGCGCGTTCTGCTGCGTACTACCGCGACGTGCTCGGCTTCACGGTCCACGACATGGGCGATCCCGGCTGGCGTTGGCTGGAGCGAGATGCCTGCGTCATCATGGCCGGCGAGTGCCCGGATGCGATGGCGCCGTCCCAGCTCGGTGACCACAGCTATTTCGCCTATGTGCAGGTCGAAGCCATCGACGCACTTCACGCCGAGTTCGCGGCCAAGGGCGCCGCGTTCATCAAGCCGCTGCGCGACGAGCCCTGGGGCATGCGCGAGTTCGGCGTTCGCACGATTGACGGCCATCGCATGATGTTCGGCCAGCCGATGTCATGAAGCGGGCCTGGACCGCGCTCGGCGCGCGCGATGGCGAAGCCCTGCAAACCGAGCTGCTGGCCCGGTATGACGAGCCGCATCGCGGCTATCACACCCAGCAGCATCTGCATGAATGCCTCGCCCTGTTCGGCGAGTTCGCACACCTGGCCGAGCGACCCGCCGAGGTCGAGATCGCGTTGTGGTTCCACGATGCCATCTACGACGTGCACCGCCATGACAACGAAGCGCTGAGCGCCGACTGGGCGCGCGCCGCCCTGCTCGACGCGGGCGCCCCAGCCGACGCGGCCGAGCGTGTCGCGGCCCTGGTGCTGGCCACGCGCCACAGCGTCGCGCCGGCCACGCCGGACGAGCAGTTGCTGGTGGACATCGACCTCGCCATCCTCGGCGCCGCGCCGGCGCGCTTTGCCGAGTACGAGGCGCAGATCCGCGTCGAGTACGCCTTCGTGCCGCAGGACGTCTTCAACGAGAAGCGCGGCGCCATCCTGGCCGGCTTCCTGGCGCGGCCGCTCCTCTACGGCACATCGGCGCTGCGCGAGCGCTTCGAGGCGCCCGCTCGGGCCAATCTTCAGGCGGCCCTCAGCGCGCTGTCGCGGCCCGAGGGCTTGAGCAGCAGATAGAGCAGCGGGCCGAAAGAGCCGGCGGCCAGCGTGATCAGCGCGAAGGGCCAGACGGTGCGGCCGGTCTGGCGTGCGTCGCGCCAGATGAAGCCCAGCGCGATCCACGACATGATGAGCAGGTCCGCCAGCACCTGCCAGGCGCCGATGCTGCCCATGCCGGCCTGCCAGATGCCGAGGTAGCCGACCTGCCACATCACATAGGTCGAGAACAGGCCGAAGGCGGCGAGGACGATGACGAGGACGGTTCGCATGACGATCTCCTTTGCGGTGGTTGATGGCCTCATGCTCGGCAGACGCGCGTATCGCCGCAATGACCTCGGAGGTCATCGCGATCGCGCTTTGGCTGGCCTATGGTCCAGCCTCATGAAGCTGCTTGTTCCCATCGCCCTGGTCCTCGTCGCCCTGCTGCATGCGCTGCCGCTGGCCGGCGTGCTGGGGGCGGCCAAGCTGTCGGCCCTCTACGGCGTCGATGCCCGCGACCCCGCCCTGGAGCTGCTGCTGCGCCACCGCGCCGTGCTCTTCGGCCTGCTCGCAGCCTTTCTCGCCCATGCCGCCTGGCAGCCCACGCTGCGCGGCGCGGGCCTGGTCGCAGGACTGGTCAGCGTCACGTCATTTCTGCTGCTCGCCATGCCGGCCGGCCTGCTGCCGCCGGCGCTGGCCAGCGTCGTCAGGCTGGATGTGGCGGCCCTGATACTGCTGCTCGCCGCCGGCATCGTCCACCTGCTGCCCACGCCATCACCATGACCGCCACCCTCGCCGCCCTGCGCAAGTCGCGCCGCGTCAGCCAGCTGGAACTGTCGCTGCGCACCGGCGTCTCGCAACGCCACCTCAGCTGCATCGAGACCGGCCGCTCCCGCGCCGGCCGCGAGACGCTGATCGCCCTGCTCGAAGCCCTGGGCGCGACGCTGCAGGAACGCAACCAGGCCCTGCTCGCCGCCGGCTATGCGCCCGCCCATACCGAGCGTGCGCTGGACGCCCCGGAGATGGCGCCGGTGCGCATGGCCCTGGAGCAGCTGCTGCATGCCCACGACCCCACGCCGGCCCTGGTGCTGGACGGCGAATACAACCTCGTCATGGCCAATGCCGGCCTGGTACGGCTGATGGTGCTGCTGGGGCTGCCGGCCGATCACCTGCTGGCCGGCCCCTTCAACCTGCTGCGCGCCATCTTCCGCGAGGGCGGCCTGCGGGACTTGTGCGTCAACGAGGCCGAGCTGTGCGGCGAGATGTGGGCCCGCGCCAGCCGCGAAGCCGAGCATCTGCCCAAGCTGCGCGCCCTGCTCGACGAGCTGCGCGCCGACGTGCAGCCCTGGGGCCCGGTCGAGACCGGCGGCCTGCCCGTGCTGGCCCTGCGCCTGCGCGCGGCCGATGGCCGCACGCTGAGTTTCTTCTCCGCCTTCACCAGCTTCGGCACGCCGCTGGACATCACGCTGGCGTCCTTGAAAGTGGAGCATCTGTTCCCCGCCGACGACGCGACGCGCGCGGCCTTGATGAGCGCGACGGCCTCAGACGCGTAATGATGTCAGTCGGTAATTGCGAGACTCGGCGAAACCCTTGACCGTGCAGGAGACGGGTTCAACACACTGAAAAAAGCGCGTTTCCCTCCGCGATGCGTGCCAGGCGCCGTGCCTTTTGCGCGGTCTCAACAGTGAACCCGTCTCATGAGCCAGCCTTCATCACCCATGCGGCGCCGCCTGCGCATCGCGGCCGCGCTTGCCGTTGCGGCCTGTGCGTCCGCCAACGCGGTCACCGTCACCAGCAGCTATGTGCAGAGCAGTGCCTCTGAAATCTCCCGCCTGCTCGGCGGCTACAGCCAGCCGCGTGTCTATCTGAACGCCTATGCCTGCGGCGAGCAGCAGCTGAGCGCCATGGCCTGCAGCCCCTACGTCATCAGCGTGGGCAGCAACTTCCTGCAGCAGCAGGAAGCCTATGGCAGCTACGTCGCCAAGTTCGTGCTGGCCCACGAATGGGGCCACACCATCCAGTTCAACTACGGCATCCGCTACCAGGCGCCCTACCAGGAACTGCAGGCCGATTGCGTGGCGGGCAGCTTCGCCAAGTACGCCGAGACCAGCCTGCGCTACCCGTCCTTCATCGAGGCGTCGGTGCGCTCGGCGCGTGCCGCGGCCGATTACGGCACGCATGGCACGCCGTCGCAGCGCGACTACTACGCGCGCCGCGGCTACGCCACCAGCGCCAACACCTGCCTCAACAGCCTGTAGGCCCGTGCGTGCTGCGCTGCTGATTGGCGTCGCCTGCATTGCGGGCTGGGGCGCATTCACCCTTTGGCAGCGTGACGAGGCGCCATCGACCGGATTGCAGGAGACAAGCCCTGCAGCCACCGCCGGCGCGAGCGAGATCCAAAAGAGCTCGTCCGCGTCGGCGCCTTCCCGGGCCAGCGGCTTACCCACGCCGCTGGCCTCTCCTCTGGCGTGGTCGGCACCGTCGTCGGCTGCGCAGGCGGTCGCGGTCGTTCTTCTGCCCGCCGCAACCGTCCAGGCACCGGCCGCTTCAGCCGCTGCCGACCCCACGCCGCCCCCGCTGTCGGCGGCCGACAAGGCGGCCAACGAGGCCCTGCGCCAGCTCGGCTATTTCATCGACGAGCGCTACTACAAGATGGGCCTGGAGTCGCTGCGCAAGGCCGCTGCGGCCCAGGACGTGCAGGCCCTCACGCATCTGGCCGAGCGCTACATGTTCGAGTTCAACGGCCACCCGCAGGCCGAGGGCTACGAGCCCGGCTTTGCCTACATGCAGGCGGCCCGCGAGGCGCTGCAGTCGGCCTATGTGCTGGGCAATCGCCATGCGGCGGCCATGCTGTCCGAAAGCTATCTGATGGAGGGCCAGGCCGTGGACGCCGCGGCCTGGAACCTGGTGGCGCAGCGCGCGGGCGACAAGCTGAGCGCGGACTGGTTCCTCACCACCGCGGACTACCAGCGCCTCACGGGTGCGCAACGCAACCAGGCCACGCAGGCGGCGGACCGGCTCTGGGCCGCGCTGCAGGCCAGGAAGCCGACCGGCACCTGAGGCGGATGCGGCGGGCGTTGTCGTGACTGGCTGCGCTTTCAGCAACGGGAGTTACGCAGAGGACGGGCTTTCCTCAGGTGCCGCGCCGAGGGCTGCCCGTAGCATGGCATGCGTTTTGTCGAGGCCTGCAACGATGCCCCTCCCGGCACCCCTTCTTTCTCCATCGCCCACGGCCGATACGCCGGTCCTGTCGCCCTTGCCTTCGGCCGGCGAAATTGGCTTCGCGCATCTGGTGAGCGCGCTGCAGGTACCGGCGCCCATGGCGGTGCCGTCCGACGTCACGCGCAAGCCTCGCAAGGCCTTGCGCGCGCCGGCCGCGGTCGTGCCCGAGGAATCCATTCCCGACATGCTGTCCCGCGCCGAGCGCTGCGCCCGCGGTGGGCGCATCGAGGAGGCCCTGGCCCTGTGCCAGGCCCTCAAGCCGCGCCTGGTGGCCGCAGGCGATCTGCTGTCGCAAGGCATCTGCGAACACATGGTGGCCCTCAGCCAGCAGTACGCCGGGCGCATGAAGGAGTCCACGCTCGCCGGCTACCGGGCCATGGAGCTGCTGAGCCGCGCCCAGGCGTCGGGCCGGTTGCTGCGCGTGCTGGGGCTGCAGGCCATCGGCATGGCGCGCATGGGCGACGCGGCCGAAGCCCTCAGCCTGCTGGGCCGCGCGCTGCGGCTGCTGCCCGAGGTGAACGACCTGCCGGGCGAGCAGTGCATCTGGTGGAACAACGCCGGCGCGGCCTATCACGCCCTCGGCCGCCTGCCCGAGGCGGTGGATGCCGCCACCCGGGCCATCGGGCTGCTGCACGGCTTTGACGAACCGAATCTGCGCGCGGTCTGCCATGGCAATCTGCTGATCTACCGCCTGGACCGCGCCCTGGCGCGTGAGGCATCGCCCCACAACAGCGAACTGCAGGACGCGCTGGACGGCATCCAGCAGCACATCGAAGCCCTGGTCGCCAGCGAGCGCCACCACTTCGTGCCTGAAGGTGTGAGCAGTGCTGCGGACGCACTGATCGCGCTGGGCCGCATGGACGAGGCGCGCGAGTGGCTGTGGCGCGGCGTCAAGTCGGCGCGCATCACCGGCGCGGGCCCTGATCTCGGCATGCTGGAGCGGCGACTGGCTTTCGTGGAGCGGCTGGCAGGCCAGTACCGCACGGCGGCCGCCCACATCGCGCTCGCGCTGGAGCTCTTGGGCGATGGCCATTCGCCCGAGCAGCTGGCACGCGTGCATCTGGAGAACTGCCTGTTGCAGGAAGCACAGCAGCACTGGCGCGCGGCGCTGGACAGCCACAAGCGCTACGCCGAAATCCGCGAGGCCTTGCTGAAGGCGCAGGCCGATGCGCGCACGCAGGCGCTGTCGGCGCGGCTGGAGGTCGAGCGCGAGAACGCGATGCAGGCGCTGGCCGCGCGCTGACGGATCTAGCCGGCCGTCAAACCCGCCACTGCCTCCACGATCTGCTGCCGCAGCCACTGCAGGCCCCGGTTCGTGTCCTGCTGGCGGTGCCAGATCAGGCTGACCTGCACCGGCGGCATCGCAAAGGGCAGCGGCAGCATCGCCAGCGGCAGGGACGCGGCACAGGCATCGGCCAGCCGGCGCGGGACAGTGCCCAGCAGGTCTGTTGTGGCGACGACGCCGGGGATGGCCATATAGCCGGGCACGAAGAGACCCACCTGGCGACGCACCTTGGCCGAGCCCAGCACGATCTCCAGCGGTGAGCCGCGGCCGGCACGCGGCGGGATGGTCACGTGCTGGGCGGCCTCGTAGCGCGCGAGGCTGATGCTGCGCCGGGAGGGCGACAGCGCCGGGTGGTCGCGACGCGCGATGACGACCAGCTCCTCCTGGTGCAGCGGCTGGTAGCAAAGCTCGGGGACTTCGAAATGCAGATAGTCCAGGGCCAGGTCCAGGGTGCCGGCGGCCAGGCGCGTGGGCAGGGTGTCGGCGGCATCGGGCTCGACCTGCAGCACGACCCGCGGCGCCTGTTCACGCACCCGCTTCAGCAGCGCGGGCAGCAGCGCGAACTGGGCGTAGTCGTTCATGGACAGGTGAAAGCGCTGTTCGGCCAGCCGGGGCTCGAAGGCGGCCTCGGGCGCGAGGCCGTCCTGCAGCAGGCGCAGCGCGGCGCGCACGGGGCCGTGCAGGGCCTCGGCCTGGGCGGTCGGCGTCATGCCGCGCGCGTTGCGCACGAACAGCGGCGCGCCGAGCTGCTCGCGCAGCCGGGCCAGCGCATTGCTGACCGCCGGCTGGCTCAGGTGCAGGCGCTCGGCGGCGCGGGTGAGGTGGCCCTCCTGCATCAGCGCGTCGAAGACGCGCAGCAGGTTCAGGTCCAGCCGGTGCCATATCGGATTCATGAATGATGCGCCCCACCAATATCCATTGGAAAGATGATGCGACGCGCCCTAGGCTGACGGCAATCAGGAGACATCCCCATGATTCCCGTACGCCAGCCTGCCCTTCCCGTCCACGACGTCGCCCCGTTTCGCGCCCGCTACCGTGCTGCCATCTCGCCGCGCTACAACGCCTGGCTGCATGGCGGCTTCGTGCTGGCCTGGGGACTGGCCACGCTGGCCTTCTTCTGGCGCCAGGTGGCCAGCCCCAGCCTGCCGGAATGGCTGGCGGTGCCGGCGGCCCTGCTGTTCTGCAACTGGGGCGAGTACCGCATCCACCGCGGCCTGGGCCACACCAAGACGCGACTGGGCAAGCTCTTCTACCAGCGCCACACCGGCGACCACCACAGCTTCTTCGCCGAAGGCAATATGCATTGGGAGGGCGCGCGCGACTGGCGCGTCATCCTGTTTCCGCCCTGGCTCATCGTGGTGTTCACGCTGACCCTGGCCTTGCCGGCCTGGTGGCTGCTGAGTCACTGGAGCCCCAACGCCGCCGCGCTGTTCGGCGGCACCGTCATCGCCGGCTATCTGCTCTACGAGGTCATGCATGCCTGCGAGCACCTGCCCGACGGCCACCCGCTGGCATCGTTGCCCTGGATCCGCCAGATGCGCCGCCTGCACCAGCTCCACCACCGCCGCAGCCTGATGGCCGAACGCAACCTCAACATCGTCATGCCGCTGATGGACTGGCTGCACGGCAGCCTGCATTGGGAGCCTGATGCCGAGAACGACGGGCAGACCGCGATGACCCATTCGGTGGAGATCCGCGGCACGCCCGAGGCCGTGCTGGCCTATGCCGGCACGCCAAGCTACTGGCCCGATTGGCACCCGTCCTCGCGCGGCGTGCAGGTCGGCCCGGGCGTGCAGGGGCCGGCGACCTGCTTCGAGGAAGACATCCACGCCGGCGGCCGCCCCGGCCACCTGCGCTGGCAGGTCACGGCCCTTGAGCCGGGCCGGCACTGGCAAGCCGAAGCCCAGGGCCCGCATCGGCTGTGGCTGCGGGTGGACTACTTCGTCGAGGCCTGCGCCGGCGGCACGCGCTTCGAACGCCGCCTGGTCTACACGCTGCCGGGCCTGGTCTGGGGTCTGTACAACCGGCTGATCGGGCGGCGGCGCGTGGAGCAGGAATCGGAGGAGTCGATGCGCCGGCTCAAGCGCGCCTTCGAGGCTCGCGGCTAGGAGCCCACGAAGACGATCTTGCCGACCAGATGATCGGCCGGCACAAAGCCCCAGAAGCGGCTGTCGTTGCTGTTGTCGCGGTTGTCGCCGAGGACATAGAAGTGGCCGGGCGGCACTTCGCAGGCCACCTCTTCCGCGCTGTAGTGGCACCGGTCGGAGAGGGGGAAGCCGGGCGCGGCCTGCAGCATGAAGGAGCGATCGCTGATCAGCACCTCGTGTTCGCTGCCGGGCAGGGCCTCGACAAAGCGCGGGATGCTGCGGTGGTATTCGCGGTCGAGGTATTCGCCGGCAGGCCGCAGCGGCACGGCCTCGCCGTTGATGGACAGCTGCTTGCCGCGGTAGACGACCTTGTCGCCAGGCATGCCGACCAGGCGCTTGACGAAGACGACGGATCGGTCCTGCGGGAACTCAAAGACGATCAGGTCGCCCCGCGCCAGCGGCGCAGAGATGGGCCGGTGCAGCAGCGTCCGGCCGAAAGTGCCGTAGTGGCCATAGCCCCACTTCTGGGCCACGAGGCTGGCATGGACCGGGATGGTCGGCAGCATGGACGCTGACGGCGCGCGAAAGGGCTCGAACAGGAAGGACCGGAAGAGCAGAGCCACCGCAGTGACGGCAGCAACCGTGCCCAGGATGCCGTACCAGCGGCTGTAGCCGGGGCGCGACTTCTCCTCGGGGTAGGTCTTGGCGAGACGGAAGGCGTGCCCGGCGCCAACGATCATCAGCATCAGCGTCGCGATGTTGGCAGGCAGCTGCCAGGCGGGCGACATCAGGCCGAGCAGGCCCACCGTGAGGCCGAGGGCGAAATAGGCCAGGGCGGCCGGGGCATGCGCGGCATAGAGCATGCCGATGGGCGGGGACAGAAAACCGAGAACCGCTGCAATCCAGGTCTTGGGTTTGTGGGGCATGAGGGATCGACAGGGATGGGGACGCAAGTCGGCGACGCAGCGTCGGCCGGAGAGCGCGCCACTTGAGGGCGGGTAGAAAGCGAAATTTCCGTTGAACGGCAATTCGCCACGCGCAGTGCAACATCGTCGCCAAGCCAGGTCCATCCCTTGCCTAGGATGCCGGGTTGGGTTGCCAGGCTCCCGCCACGCCAGCCTCGCCGACTCCCGCCGCGGCAACGATGCCGTGCGATGCAGAAGCGCCCCTCTCTTGATGAAACTCCCTTCCGTCGTGGCGACGGACGCTGTCGTCCGGTCCATTGAGCTTGCCGAGGTCCAGGCCTCGCGCCGTGCCGTCATGGGCTCCAAGCCCGTCATCAGCCAGATGTCCATGCAGCAGGCCATCGCCGTGACCAGCCTCGGCGGCCAGTCCAATCGGGCCGTCTTCGGCGTCGTGGGCGCGGCCCGCTACGAGGCCATCAGCAAGCTCTAGCGGCCCGACGTGGTCCGCGTCGGCCAGACGCCACGTCAAAGGTGTAGTCTGATCGCACCGCTCGACTCAAGTTGCCGATGGATTTCTATCCGCCAGATCAGCTCCCGCCCATGCGGCGAAGGCCCCCCGATCCGTTCAAGCCTTTGCCCCGTCGCACGTGGCGATGGATGCTTGCCTGCATCACGCTTTGTTCAGTGATCGGACTGGCCGTCACTGCCGTGGGTCTTTGGTGGTTCGGAACGCCCGTTGGGATCTGCGCGATGCCAATAGGCGTGGCGGTCGGTTGGTTCCTCGCTCGTGGCAACGATGAGTTCGCGGCCAACAAGGCAGACAAGGGACACGGCTTGGTCCTCTGGTGAGCTGGCGCCCTTGCCGCAGCTCACGGGCCTGCGCAAGCCTTTTCACCGCCGAGGCTGCCACCGACCGATGCCCGCCACGCCAGGCCCGCAGCGATCAGCGACAACGCCAGGCTCGCCCACCCCGCCGCCTGCCAACCCCAGTGCTCGACGATGCTGCCCATCAGCGGCGGACCGAGCAGGGCGCCCGACGCGCCGAACTGCGTCAGCCGGCCGCTGGCCAGGCTCAGGCGTTCGGGGCTGCCGGCCACGCGGGGCAGCAGGGCAAAGACGAGGCTGGCGAAGACGCCGGACACGAGGTTGACCGCGACGGCCAGCGCGACCAGTCGCAGCGGCGGCGCGCCCAGCTGGTAGATCCAGGGGAAGAGCGCGCCGGTCAGCAGCAGGCCGACGACCAGGGCGCGGGCCACCAGGTTTTCATGGTGCATCAGCCGCGCGGCGATGACGCCGGCCGGCACATTGGCCAGGGCCGCCAGAGCGGTCCAGGTGCCTGCGGCCGCCAGGGACATCCCCGCCTCCTTCAACAGGCTGGGCATCAGGGCCAGCTGGCCGACCTCGGAGATGACATAGGCGCCGAAGGCGGCGACCAGGGCCCACAGCGTGGCGCCGGTGCGCTGCTTCGCGGCTGGAGCGGCGGGCGCGCCGGCCTGCGGCGTGCTGACGTGCATGCTCAGCAGGCAACCGCCCAGGGCCAGACCGGCCAGCACGCTCAGGCCCTGGGCCCAGCGCCAATCGCAGAGGTCGGCGGCGTACGCATAGGCCGAAGCCCCGACGGCCATGCCCACCGGCACGAAGGTGCCCCACAGCGTCATGGCCGCGGCCTGGCGTCGGGGCGGCGCGGCCAGGGCAATCAGCACAGGCGCCGCCACCACCGTGATCAGATAGCCCAGGCTCTCGACCAGGCGTGCCACCGTGGCCATGGGCAGGCCCTGGGCCAGGGCGGCGCCGGCCGAACCCAGGGCCAGGCAGAGCACGGCGACGATCAGGCTGCGCTGCAGCCCGAAGCGTGGCAGATGGTGGCCGGCCGCGCCGCCCAGCAAGGCGCCGCAGACTTCCAGCAGCGAGGTCAGGCCGGCCATCGCGGCCAGGCCCAGTTGCAGGTCGCGCGAGATCAGCGGCGCCAGCGCGGCGAGCTTGCCCAGCTGGGCCGCGGCGAAGACGCCGCAGAGGTAGTAGACGAAAATGCGGGTTCGCGCCCTCATCGTGAACCGCCCTGCCGCTGATGAACCACGCCCTGATGCCCGACACCCGCCACATCGGGCGCAGCCTGCGCCTGTGGCGCTCGTTGCGGCGCCTCAAGCAGGCGGCCGTGGCCGACATGATGGGCGTGTCGCAGGCGACGGTGTCGCGCTGGGAAAGCGGCCAGGCGGCACCTTCGCTGCAGGAGCAGCAGGCGCTGAGGACGCTGATGGCCGCGCGGCTGGACAGCGCCGCCGACTTCGCCCTCGGCCGCCTGGTGCGCACCGCCCACACGCCCATGCATCTGGTCTGCGATTTCAGCCACCGGCTGCTGGCCCTGTCGCGGCCGCGCGAGCTGCATTGCCGCGTGCCGGGCACGCAATTGCTGGGCAGCGCGCTGTGGCGTTATGCGACGCCACAGATCGTCGCCCACGAGGCGCGTCTGGACGACCTGGGCTGGTATGAGCCGGGCCCGGAGGCGGTCGAGTTCGAGACCGAGGGTTCGAACGATCCCGTCATGCCCATCGAGCGCAGCCGCATGCGCTGGATCCGCATGCAGCTGTCGGATGGCAGTTTCGTGAGGCTGACGGAGACGGTGGCGGGCTGAGTTTTCATTCACGGCGGCAATCTAGCCAGCCGCTGCCGGGTTCGACAAGGAATGATTTATTCAGCGCACTTCAGCGGGCCGCGCGCCCCAGGCTGGCGACAAAGGCCGAGCAGGCCTGGCTGGCATCCGGATGGCTGCGCCAGCCCTGGGCCAGGCTGCGCAGGGCGGCCCTGACCTCGCGCGGCAAGGTGCCGTCCAGTGGGTCGTCGGCCACGGCGGACAGGTGGTCGGCATAGAGCAGCCGGGCCTCGGGGTCGCAGTCCAGCAGCTCCATCACCGCACTGGCCAGGGTCTGGAACTGCTCGGGCGACAGCTCGGCCTGTCCCTGCTGCGGCCAGGCCGCCAGGCAGAGGTATTCGATGGGCCCCAGGCTGCGCCTTTGCGCGCGTGGCTGGTGCGAGCCCCAGGCCGCGCGCGAGCCGCTGGGCAATCGACCCTGGCACAGCGCCTGGGCCAGGGTCTGGGCGACGGCGGCGCGGGCGGCATATTCGCCGCGCAGATTGACTTCGGCCAGCACGCGCAGAAAGGCCGGGTAGAGCTGGTCGCCCAGGCCCGTGCAGACGGTCTCCATCAGCGCGATGGCGCCGTCCTGGCGCGGCCCGAGGTCGATGCAGCCGCCCACCAGGGCCTGGGCCGCGTCGACCCAGCGCGGCTGGGCCAGCAGCTCAGCCAATCAGGGCGGACAGCACGCGCTCGGCGTGCTGCTGCACGGAGAGGCCACGCTGGTCGGGCGCCACGTCGGCGCGCAGCGAGGCAGCGCCGCCGCGGCCCAGGCCGTCCAGCCATGCCGGCCCGCCATGGGCTGGCGCGGAAGGCGCGGTCAGCGGACGCAGCGAGGTCGCTGAAAACAGCGAGGCGGTGGGGGACAGCGGGGCGCCGATCATGGCTGGGTGGGTCCGAGGTGAAGAATGGCTGTCAGCCTAGCGGTGTTGGGCCGCCAAGGCGACTGCGGCTGCCCCTAATTTGTCGTTCGGCCACTCCCGCATTCCGAAAACACGCGCCGGGAGGCATTGAACCATTCGAGGCGCCAGCCCTGGGGCGTCCACAGCGCCGTCATGGCGTCACCGGCGCTGATGCGCGACTCGCCGCGGCGCGACATCGGTGGCATGTCCAGGCGCGGCATGTCGGTGGCCTGCAGCAGGCGGCCGATGTCGCTGCGACCGTCCGTCGTCGGCACGATGGCCAGGCAGGGCGCGGCGTGGCGGATGACGGCGGCGGGCGCCTTCACCGTGTCGGGGTCCTCGGAAAAAAGAAGCTGTGGCAAGGACAGGCGCTGCAGCTGCTCACCGTCGCGGCGCGACACCGCGTCGCGCAGCTGGCGCCAGAACTGCACGAAGGCGGCGTCGCGGTCGATGCGCGATGCGCAGCCCCTGCCATGAACCGACAGCGAGACGATCGCGGGCAGGGCCAGGGTGCCGCAACGTGCAGGCTCCAGCGCCAGCGTGTAGGCCTGGCCGGCGCGCCCCACGGTGCCGCGATAGCGCCGGCCCTCGGTGTCGTCGGTCCACTCGAAACGCCAGCTGCCGTTGGCCTGCGCAAGGGGCGGGCCCTGGGTGTGCACATCGCATTCGTGGGTGCCGGACGTGGCGGAGATGCCCGCGCCCAGCGGCGCACCGCTGCCGTCGTGGCTGATGCTGACGCTGAGGTTGTCGCTCGGCCGGCAGACGAGCAGCGTCGGCGGCGCCTCTTGGGTGACTTGCGCCTGCGCGACGCCCGTCGCGAAGAGCAGCAAAACCAGCAGCGGGCCGGGCGTCTTTGGGGTCATCGTCACAGGCATCCCTTCAGCCGAACAGCCGTTGCATCACATCCTTGACCACGCTGGATCGCACCAGCATCTCCTCGTTCATCAGCGCTACCAGGCTGCCCAGCTGCAGCAGCAGCACGAGGTGGCCGACGACGGCCTTGATGGACATGGACAGGCTGAAGACATTGAGCTGCTGGGCATAGCGGTTGATCAGCCCCAGCACGCCGTCCACCAGGTAGAGCAGCACCAGCGACGGCGCCGCCACCAGCAGGGCCAGGCGCAGCATGCGGCCGAACTCGGCCTCGAAGGCGATGGAGGCCGTCGGCAGCAGATGCCAGCCGCCGTGCAGGGGCCAGAGCGCGAAGCTGTCCAGCAGCAGGGCGGCGAACAGCATGAAGCCGCCCGAGGCCATGAAGACCCAGCTCGCCAGCCGCGCCAGGAAGGCGCCGGTCAGCGAGGTCTGGTGGCCCGACAGCGGGTCCATCACCTGGGCCTGGGACGAGCCGACCTTGGTGTCGATGAGCTGGCCGGCCATTTCGAAGGACCACATCAGCCCGGCGAACAGAAAGCCCAGGGCCGCGCCCAGCAGGGCCTCGCGGCCGTAAAGCACGGCCCATTCCCAGCCGCTCAGTTGCAGCGGTTGGGCGTCCTGCACCAGCAGCCCGAGCAGGGCCAGGGCCAGGAAGAGGGCGTTGCGGATCAGGCCGGGGATCAGGTCCTGGGTGAACAGCGGCACCAGCAGGAAGGCCACCGCCACGCGCATGGTGGACAGGCCGAGCAGCAGGGCCGCATCGGTGGGATGGCCGACCCAGAACTCCATCACTGGTTGATCTTCACAAGCCCGGGGAACTCGCTGAAGACCTTGTCGCCCAGGCGGTAGAGGCTGCCGCCCAGGAGCGATGCGGTGATGAAGATGGTGACGACGATGGCGAAGAACTTGGCCACGTACTGCACCGTCTGTTCCTGCAGCTGCGTGGCCGCCTGGATGAAGGCGATCAGCAGGCCGACGATGGCCGCGACCAGGATGGGCGGCGCCGACAACAGCAGCACCAGCCACAGCGCCTGCTGGGTGAGTTGGATGACTTCGCTGTTCATGTCTGGTACGTCAGCACGAGGCCATGGGTCAATTTCACCCAGCCGTCGATCAGCACGAAGAGCAGCAGCTTGAAGGGCAGGGACACGGTGGTGGGCGAGAGCATCTGCATGCCCATGGCCATCAGGATGTTCGAGATGACGAGGTCGATGACGAGGAAGGGCAGGAAGATCAGGAAGCCGATCTCGAAGGCCACCGTCAGTTCGCTGACCGTGAACGCCGGCACGATGACGAGGAAGTCGCGCTCGGAGAGTTCCTTGGCCTGCTCGGGCTTGAGGCTGCGCTGGGCCGTCTTCAGGAAGAAGGCGCGTTCCAGCGGCCGGCTGTGCTTGAGCAGGAACTCGCGCAGCGGCTCCTTGGCCACGTCGGCCGCGGCCAGCATCTGGCTGGTCGAGGCGGAGGAAGCCTTGGCCGACGCCACCGTCGGCGCTGCGTTGAGCCGCTCCTGCATCTCCACGCCCACCGGATACATGACGTAGACGCTGAGGATGAGGGCCATGCCGTTCATGACGACGTTGGGCGGCACCTGCTGCAGGCCCATGGCGTTGCGCAGCAGGCTGAGCACGACGACGAGCTTGGTGAAGGACGTGACCATGACCGCCACGAAGGGCGCGAGGGCCAGCAGGATGACGGTGATGAGGGCCGAGGCCGGCGTGAAGCTGCTGAGATCCATGGGTCAGACGCTGTCGATGCGCAAGGCCTGGCCGCTGCCCCAGGGCACCAGGCGGCCGCGGGCGCGCGCCACTTCGGGCCGGGCGGTGTCGATGAGCTGGCAGGTGGCGGGCAGCAGCGGCCGGGTGCCGCTCCAGCCCATGACCATGTCCATCGCCAGCGGCTGCTCCCAGCGCGCCACCAGCTGCCAGGGCCGGCCCGGCATGGCCTCGCCGCGGGCGCGCAGCGACGGCGCCGCCAGTTCCTCCAGCAGCAGCAGACCACCGGGCTCCAGGGCGGCCAGTTCGTCCTCGCCCAGCTGCCATTGCGCCAGCAGGCATTCCGCCGACGAGGGGTGCCATTGCAGCCCGGGCAATTCGGGCGCGGCACGCAGGGTACGCAGGGCCGTCCAGGGCACTGACAGCTGCACTTCCGCCTCGGCGCTGCACCAGCTCGCCTGAGCACCGCTGGCGCCCAGGCCACCGGTCTGCGCCACCCATTGCCAGTCCGCGGCCCCGACCAGGCCGGCCGCGGCCAGGCCGTCCAGCAACTCGCCCGCCAGGTCCAGCACGACGGCGGCCTCGGCCGCGCAGGGCGTCAGCTCGCCGGCCTCGAAGTCATCGGCGCTGATGCACAGCCGCGCCTGGCCGCACAGGTAGTGCCAGCTCGACGCGGCACCGAGGGCATGGGGGATGAAGCTCATGCTCTGCGGCTCACCATGATGCGGGTCAGCTCGGTGACCGAACGGCACTTCATCTTGCGCATGCCACGCGAGCGGTAGAGCTCCACGCTCTTCAGCGACAGCTTGATCTCGTCGGCGATGTTCTTGTTCATCAGACCCTTGACGACCAGGGACAGCACCTGGCGCTCGCGCGGCGACAGGGTCTGGGAGCGGCGCTCGAACTCCTCGCGCGAACCTTCCACCTCGGTGTCGATGCCGCTGTCCACATCGGTTGGCGCGAAGGCGCGGTCCAGGGCGGCGCTCAGGGCCACGTCGTCCAGGGGCTTCTCCAGCAGCGAGACGGCGCCGCGCTTTTGCATGGCGGCCACGGCCAGCGGCACGTCGGCATGGCCGCTCATGTAGATGACGGGCAGGTGGATGCCGCGCTCGCGCAGCGCGTCGTGCAGGTCCAGCCCCGACAGCTCGGGCATGCGCACGTCCAGCATCAGGCAGGTGGATTCGGGCCAGGTCGTGCCCACGGCCACGCGGGCCAAAGACTGCAGGGCGTCGCGCGGGTCGCCCCAGTCGCGGACCTGGCAGCCGAAGCCCTCCAGCCAGAAACGCAGCGAGTCGCGGAATTCGTGGTTGTCGTCCACCACATAGATCTGTCTGGGCGTCATGTCGTCTTCTCCAGCATGGGTTGTGTCGTGGCTGCCATGACCGGCAGTGCGAAGTGAAAGCAGCAGCCGCCCGCGTCGCGCCGCGAGAACCAGAGCCGGCCCTGGTGCATCTCGATCAGCGAGCGGCAGATGGACAGCCCCAGCCCCATGCCGTTGGGCTTGGTGGAGCTGAAGGGCAGGAAGAGGCGGGCCTCGGTCTGCGGCGTGATGCCCGGGCCGTTGTCGCTGACGCGCAGCTCGGCACGGGCGCCGTCGGCGATCAGCTCGATGTCGATCAGCGGCTCGCTCGGCCGGTCCAGGCGCAACGCGTCCAGCGCATTGCGCAGCAGATTGATCAGCACCTGCTGCAGCATGACGGCATCGCCCTGCACCGGCACGGCCTGCTGCGGCAGCCGCAGCTCCAGGTGCACGGCCTCGCGCTGCAGGTCCCAGTCCAGCAGAGCCAGGCTCTGGTGCACCAGCCGCACGAGGTCCATCGCCTCGGTCTTGGGCTGGCGCGACTGGGTGTACTCGCGCACCCGGCCGATGATCTGGCTGGCATAGGTGACCTGTTGCACGGCCTTGTCCAGCGCGGCGAGCTCGTCGGTGTCGTCCGGATGGCGGCGGGCCAGGCGCAGCTTGAGGCCGCGCAGCAGATTGGCCGTCGCGCCGATGGGCTGGTTCAGCTCGTGCGCCAGCACGCTGCCCATTTCGCTGACGGTCAGCGAGCGCGACGTGAACAGCAGGCCCTCGCGGTCGTCGAGCTGGCGCTGCAGGTGGTGCAGGCGCTCGCGCTCGTCGTCCAGGCGCAGCAGCACATGGCGGGCGTCCAAAGCCACGCGCCGGGCGACGTATTCGCCGCTGACGCCGCAGCGCGTGCGCACGCCCAGCGGTGCGACCAGGGCGCTGGCCAGGCCGTGCAGGGGCTGGGCCCAGTGCTCGGCCAGGCCACCGACGTCGCCGGGCAGCAGGGCCTGCATGGGCGCGTTCAGCGCGACGAGGAAGTCGCCATCGAGGATGGCCAGGGCCTCGCCCAACTCGCCCAGGGCGTGCAGCAGGTCGGCGTCGACGCGGTTCATGGGCCCTCCTTCGGCCACAGGGGTTCGCTGCACAGCAGCCAGGTCAGGGCCGTGCGCGCGCCCAGCAGCGCGCGCAGGCTGGCGCTGGCCGGTGCCTGCACCAGCACCTCGGCCCATTGCGCGATGCCGGGCGCGACATCGTCCAGGCGCAGCTCGCAGCTGACCTGGCCCGGCGCGAGGCGGCCGCTGCCGGCCAGTTCACGCAGGGTGCGTGGCCGGCCCTGGGCGCTCAGGGCTATGCGCACGGCCCACCAGCGCTCGTCCAGCACCGGGCGTGCGGCGCGCCAGCGCGCCGGCCAGCGCCGCCACTGCCAGGTCGCCGCGTCGCGGCTGGGTTGCAGGCTGGCCAGGCCGACGGGGCTGGCCAGCAGCACCGGCAAGCCCAGGCGCCAGGCCTGCAGCACGGGCCGCAGTGCGGCGGCGGACTGCGGCTCGGTGGCGGCCTCGCGCAATTGCCCCAGCAGCGCGAGGGCCCAGGGCGGCATGGCCACGGCTTCGGCGGTCTCGATGGCGGGCGGCGGCGGGGTTCCGTCGTCCTCGGACTGAGCATCACCGCCGGCGTCTTCGAACAGCTGGCGCCAGACCGGCGCGTCCTGCGCGCGCCAGCGCAGCTCGGGGCCGCTTTGCAGGCTCAAGGGCTGCATCTGTACGGGAGCCATGGGCAGCACCACCGAAGCCGCTTCGGTGCGCTGGATCAGGCTGGCGGGCATGTCGGCAGGCCGGGTCTGCGTTGCCGCCTGCACGGGCAGGGGCGCCGAGGCCGGCGCGGCATCGGGCAGGGCCTCGAGTGGAGCCGTCGGCGGTGCCTCGGCCTCGTTGACGGCGGCCTGCAGAAAGGCCTGCCAGGCTTCGCCCGGGCTCAGGGCCTGGATGGGGCTGATGCCGCTCATGACGGAACTCCGTCGACGGGGCCGCGCTTCTTGCCGGTGCGCAGGCGAGAGCGCAGGACGTCATGGCCCGCATCGCGCAAGCGCTTGTCCAGATCACCGAGCTGTTGTCGCGCCTGGGTCTGCAGCACCGCTGGCACATGCAGCTCCAGCTTCAACGGCGCCTGCGGCTGGGCCTGCTCGACGCGCAGCTGCCAGGACGAGCCGCTGGACGGCAGCTCGACTTGCCAGACACGTGCCGCCGCTGGCAGCGCCGGCGCCGGCGCGCCGACTTCGCGCGCCGCCGCGGCGATGCGCTCGGCCGTCGGCGTCAGCGTCGTCACTTGCACCGTCGCCGCCTCAGGCACGACCGGCGCGGTCGCCATCAGCGTCGTCGCAGGCAGCAGGGGTTCAAAGTGATCGGGCGCATCCGCCGCCTGCTGAAGACGGGGACGTGTCGGTTGGCGCTCGGTTCGCGAGACCGGCGGCGCGGGTGGCCCGGCCGGCTCGATGTCCGCGACAGGCAGGGGCGAACGGACCGGCGCGGAAGCCTCGCCGGCGGGCGCGGCCTGCTCATCGCGCAGCCGCAGATAGGCATGGCGCCAGTCCGGCTCCGCGCCCGCGTCGTGGCGGGAGGGCATGGGCTCGGGCGCCTGCGCGGGCGAGGTCGCGACACGGCGGGTGCGCTGCAGCGAAGCGAGCGGGGTCAGCAGAAGGGGCAGCAACAGCTTCACGAGGGTGGCTTCAGTGCGGGGTCCGGCGGGCTTCTTCGGCATCGAGTTCGGCCTGCTGCTCGCGGGCCTGCAGGTCCTGGCGGCGCTGGTCTTTCAGCGTGGCATCGACGGCGTCCTCGCGGGCCTGGGCGCGTGCCAGGTCGGCGCGCCGCTGCGCCACCACGGCCTGGGCCTGCTCGAGGGCCTCCTGCTCATCGACGAGGGCGTATTCATCGCGCTCCACCCGTTCGTCCAGGGCCTCGCGATGGATCTTCAGCTGGCCGCCCCAGCGCGGCATGTCGATGCTGCCGGGGCCGCTCCAGCGCAGGGCCAGCTCGCTCAGGCAGGCGCGGTTGTGCGCGATGCGGGCCTGGCGCTCGTCGACGACGGCCTGCGCCTGCGCCTGCTCGGCCTGCGCCCGCACCAGGGCCTGGCGCGCGCGCTGCACGCGCAGCTGGCGCAGGCGCAGCCACTGGCGGCCTTCGGCGGCGGAAAGCGTCACGTCGTGCGTCACGACACGATCTCCCGCAGATGCTGGAGGCCGCCGGCCCAGTCGCTGGGCGCGTGCGTGGCCTGCTGCAGCAGGGCCTTGATCTGAGGCATGCACTCGATGGCCTGGTCGGCGAGCGGGTCGCTGCCAGCCTGGTATTCGCCGACGCGCAGCAGGAACTCGACCTCCTTGTGCCGGGCCATCAGCGCGCGCACCTGGGCGGCGTCGCGCTGCTGCTCGGGCGAGGTCACGCGGGTGAAGACGCGGCTGGCGCTGGCCAGCACGTCGATGGCCGGGTAGTGCTGGGCCTGGGCGAGGGCGCGCGACAGCACGAAGTGGCCATCGAGGATGGAGCGCACTTCCTCGGCGACGGGGTCGTTGCCGTCCTCGTCTTCGGCCAGCACCGTGTAGAAGGCGGTGATGCTGCCGTGGGCATCGTTGCCGGCGCGCTCGAACAGCCGCGGCAGCTCGGCGAACACCGAAGGCGGGTAGCCGCGCCGCACCGCCGGCTCGTTGGCCGCCAGGCCGATCTCGCGCAGGCCGCGGGCGAAGCGGGTCACCGAGTCCATCATCAAGACGACGCGCGAACCCTGGGCGCGGAAGCCCTCGGCAATGGCCGTGGTCGCATAGGCGGCGCGCACGCGCTCCAGGGCCGGCCGGTCCGAGGTCGAGACGACGACGACCGAGCGCGCCAGGCCTTCGGCGCCGAGGCTGTCTTCCAGGAACTCGCGCACCTCGCGGCCGCGTTCGCCGATCAGGCCGATGACATTGACCTCGGCCTGGGTGCTGCGCGCCAGCATGCCCAGCAGCGTGGACTTGCCGCCGCCGGCCATGGCGAAGATGCCGACGCGCTGGCCTTCGCCGACGGTCAGCAGGGTGTCGATGGCGCGCACGCCGCAGACCAGGGGCTCGTGCACCGGGCGGCGCTGCAAGGGCGATGGCGCGTCGCGGTAGAGCGGCACGCGCGGCAGCTGGTCCAGCGGCGGCCCACCGTCCAGCGGCTGGCCAAAGGCGTCGATGACGCGGCCGAGCAGGCCGGCGCCGCTGGGCAGGTTGGCGGCTTCGTTCAGCACCTCGACGGCGGCGCCGACGGGCAGACCCTGCAAAGAGCCGAGCGGCGCCAGCACGGCCTCGTGGCCCTGGAAGCCGATGACCTCGGCCAGCAGGCCGTCGTCCAGCGGACGCGCGGGATCGAAGACGCGGCAGCTCTGGCCGACGCGGGCCTGCACGCCGGTGGCGCGCATCAGCGTGCCGCCCGCCTGCACCACGCGGCCCAGCGTGGCCACGGTGCGGGCGCGCTGCAGGCTGCGGCGCAGCGTGTCGGTCTCGGCGTCCAGGCTCAGGGTCATGCTGCCAGACCCCAGGCGCGGGCCAGCCTCTGCACCTGCGTAGCCAGGCTGGCATCGGCGGTGCCGAACTCCGTGACCAGGCGGCAGTCACCTTCGACCAACTCGGCATCGGCCACGATCTCGGCGTTGCGCAGGCCGGCCTTGTCGTCAGGGTCGATGGCGTTCAACGCCGCGCGCAGGCCTTCGATCTGTTGCGGGTGGACGTGCAACCGCCAGGTGCGGGCCGGCAGCAGCTCGCGCGCGGCCTGGGCGGCCAGTCGGGCGAGGCCTTCGTCAGCCGGCAAGGGGCCGAGCAGCTTCTGGAAGACCTCCAGCGCGAGGCGCGCCACATCGCGTTGCTGGCGCTGGCATTGCGCCTCATGCGCCTGGGTCAGCCGGGCGACGGCGTCGGCCACTTGCGCGCGCGACTGGACCTCGGCCTGGGCCAGCCCCTGGCGCAGGCCTTCCTCGCGCGCCTGGGCGCAGGCCGCCTCGACGCGCACCTGCTCCTGCTCGAACAACGAGCGCAGCTCGGCGAGAACCTGGTGCGCGTCCTGCAAGGCCGGCACTTCGGCGGCGCGCAGCACGCGGCGGTCCGAAGCGATGCCCAGCCGCGCCTGCGGCTCGCGATGCCAGAGCATGAAGCTGTTGCTGCTCATGACGCCACCACCCTGTCTTGCAGGGCCAGGGTTTCGCGCAGCACGGCCAGGGCTGTGGCTTGCGGCATGACCCAGGCAGCGACGGGGCCGAGGCGGCGGCTGGCGGCGTGGCGCAGCGAGCCGTGCGGCAGACCGGCCAGCAGCACCGCGGCGCCGGCCTCGGTGAAGCGCTGGCTGAGGGCCTCGGGCGTCGTGACTTCGGGCCAGTCGCTGAGGCTGGCCGGGAGGCCGGCGGGAAGCGACGGCCAGTCCTGCGTGCCGCGCAGGGCTCGCCACCACGGCGCGCCCAGGGCGGCGCGCGCCAGCTCACGCAGTGGTCCGGCAATCCACAGCCGCAGCGCCGGCGCAGCCAGCACGGAACCGCAGCGCCGTGCCAGGGTCAGCAGTTCTTCGCGTTCCAGCGCGAGCCAGGCCGGGGCGGCATCGAGCTGGGCCCAGCTCAGGGTGCGCGCTTCGGCCGGGGCGTCGGCCAGCAGGCGGCGTGCGATGCGGGCCCGCTGTTGGCGCAGCTCAGTCATGGCCACCGCCTTCCAGTGCGAGTTGCTCGGTGGCGCGGCGGCGGCGCCAGGCCAGCCAGCCGGCGGTGCCCAGGCTGGCCGAGCCCAAGGTCAGGGCCAGCACCAGCGGCACCGACGCCTGGCTTTCGGGCACCGGTGCGACGGTGGGCGTGGGCTCGGCCGCGAACGCGACGACCGAGACGCTTTCGTAGGGCAGGCCTTCGACGCTGTTGACGACCAGGGCGCGCACCTTGGGCAGCAGCGTGTCGACATTGAGGCCGGGGCGATGCTTGATCATCACCGAGGCCGACGAGGGCTGGACCTTGTCGGACAGCGGATGGCGCTCGGGCACCACCAGGGTGACGCGGGCCTGCAGCACGCCGTCGATGCTGGTCAGCGTGTGCGACAGCTCCTGCGACAGTGCATGCATGAGGCGGGCGCGCTCTTCGACCGGCGTGGACACGAAGCCCTCGCGCTTGAAGACCTTGCCCAGGCTGTCGTAGTCCTCGCGCGGCAGGCCCTGGGCCTTCAGGATCTGCACCGCGCGGGCGAAGTCGGCCTCGGGCGCGACCACCTCGAAGCCATCCTCGCGCGAGGCCTTCTGCGCCGGCACGCCGGCCAGGCGCAGGGCCGAGACCATGTCGTTGGCCTGGCGCTCATCGAGCTTGGCATAGAGGGTCTGGTCGCCGCAGCCGGCGAGCAGCGCGGCCACGGTGAGCGGGAGGAGGCTTCTGAGGTGCTTCATGACTGTTGGCGGAACAGTTGTTGAAGGCCTTCTGAAGTCCGGTTGGCGATGTTGGACGTCAGCTGGCAATGGAACATGAACTCCTGGCAGCGCACGGTCAGGTTGACCAGCTCGCCGGGCGTCAGCTCCTGGCCCGAGGCCGCCGCTGCGCGGGCGTCCTGCCCGAGGGAGGCGGCTTCGGCATTGATGTGGTCCAGCGGCTGCACGAAGCGCTGCATGCCCAGCGCATGCGAGGACGTCGAGTTGGCGTCCAGGCGCTGCACGGCGCCCGCCATGGCGCGCTCGAAGCCCGCCACGTCGGCGGCGGGCGAGAGCTGGCCGAGGCTGGACAGCGACGCGCCCGCGCCGAGCTGCACGTCCTGCACGGGCGCCGCGAGGGCGATGCCGGGTGTCACTGCTTGCGCGCCATCGTTTCGAGGGCGGAGCCGACCGTGGACACGGCCGTGTGCGAGCTGCTGGCCAGGAAGCTCATCTTCAGCGACATGGCGGTCAGCTCGGTCACGGCGCTGGGCGTGTCGCCGCCGTTGTTCATCGCGTCGGAGGCGGTCTCGATGTCGCTGGCCTGCTTGTCCAGGGCTTTGCCCCAGGCATCGGCCATGGCCTCGAACCAGGAGCCGCCGCTTCCGTTGGTCTTGCCGCCCGTGGAACCGTTTACGGGCGCTGCGGCGAGGGTGTTGAGAAGCGTGTTGGACATGGGAATCTCCTTGAGGGAGGGTTGGGGAAGCAGGTTCAGAGCGTCAGCCGGGTGCGCTGGCCATCGCGTTCGACGACGACGGCGCGACCGGCGATCTCGACCACACGATGGCCGCTGGGCAGCAGGGCGCCGCTGAAGTAGCGGCTGCCGTCGGCGGTGATGAAGTAGGGGCTGTCGGCGTTGTCGATGACGGCGACCAGGCGCTTGGCGGGGTCTTCCGCCGGCGGCGCGGCCGCGGCTGTTGCGGTGGTCGGCGCCTGGTTGTCCAGGCGCAGCGCGGGCAGGCGGGGGATGTCACGGCGCGCCGCGGCGGCGGCGAGCTGCAGTCTGGCGGCGTCGCGCTCCTGGGTGCGCAGCACCAGCTCGCCTTCGGGCGACCAGCCGGCCTGGGCGGCGATGCCGTGCAGGCGGAAGATCTCGACGGCGCTGGCCAGCAGGTCGGGGGCCGCGGCCGGTGTGGCCGCCTGCGCCGGCGGCACGACCTTGGCGACGACCTGGCCGGCTTCGCGCAGCGTGCCGCCGCGCCAGGCCAGCGATGCCCCGCCGATGACCATGACCAGGCCCAGGACCGTCAGCACGCCTTCGAGCATGGGGCGCGATGTGGGCCTGGCCCGCGGCGCACTGACGGGGCGTTCCAGGTCGAGGCCGTCGTGCAGCACGGGCTCGGGCCAGTCGTCCTGGTCGGCCGGACCGTAGGCCACCGCGGTGTCGCCCAATTGCAGAGGCTGGCCGGGCGCCCAGGTCAGCACCGCGTCGCTGGGTGCGAGCGGGCCGTCGGCCAGCACGGCGTGGCCGGCGATCAGCTGCAGGCCGACGCGGCCGGTGCCCGTGGGCACCACGCGAAGCTGGAAGTCGACGTCGCTGGCGAGCAGGATGTCGGCGAACTGCGTGTCGGCATGGTTGGACGCATTGACGCCGCAGACCAGCAGGTCCTGCTGGGCGTCAAGGCGGGCTCGGGCGCCGGCCTGGCGGCCTGCGAGCACGCGCAGTTCGAGGACGGGGACGGGGACGGGGAGGGCGTGCTTCATGGCGGTTTACTCCTGCGCGCTTTCGCCGCCGCCCGAACCTGCCGGCGCAGCAGGATTGGCGAGCGGTTGGCGGGCTCTTTCCATCACATCGGCCGTGGCCTTGCTGCTGGCCAGGCGGGGCGTGATGAGGAACATGCGCTCGACGCGCTGGCCGCCCTTGCGCTGGGTCTTGAAGAGGTTGCCGAGGAGGGGGATGTCGCCCAGCACCGGCACCTTGTCGACGCCTGCCGTCGAGCTGTCGCGCACCATGCCGCCGATCAGCAGGCTTTCGCCTTCGGAGATCAGGGCCTGGGTGTTGATGCCCGAGCGCTCGACGATGGGCAGGTTGTCCACGCTCTGGCCGGTCAGGCCGCCGTCTTCGATCTGCACCAGCAGCTTGATGCGCGCGGGTTCGTCGCCTTCCTTGAAGACGTGAGGCGTCACGCGCAGCCGCGTGCCGGCGGTGACGTTGAAGAGGTCGACGTCTTCGCGGCCGGCGACGCGCACGTAGTAGGTCGAGCTGTTGTCGAACACCGCCTCGACGTTGGACAGGGTGACGACCTGGGGGCTGCTGACGACCTTGGCCGCGCCGTCGCTCTGCAGGGCGGTGATGCGAGCGACGAAGGGGAAGCGGTCACCGATGACGGCGGAGATGACGCCGCCCTTGGCCGCCGGCGTCGGGTCCTGCTGGCCGTTCAGGCGCAGGTCGCTGGGCGTGCCATTGCCGAACATCAGGCTGTTCAGGCCGTGGTTGTAGCGCCAGTTGATGCCGAGCTCGCGCATGCGGTCGGTGTTGATGTCGATGATGGTGGCCTCGATCTCCAGCGACTGGGGCTCGACGTCCAGCGACTTGATGAGGGCGGCATAACGGTCCAGCCTCTCGGGCAGGTCGCGCACGATGATGGCGTTCAGGCGCGGGTCGGCCTCGATGCGCGGCGCGAAGTCGGGCGGCGCCGCGGGCTCGGCCGCTTCGGGCTGGCCGTAGCCGACCTGGGTCAGGGCTGACACCAGCGCGTCGGTGCCGCGCACGCCTGGCGCGGCTTCGTCGACCAGGCCCAGCGTCGTTGTATTGCGAGCCGAGGCGCCGCGCACGCGCTGGCTGCCCTGGGCGCGTGAGGGGTCGGTCGTCACGGCGGCGGCGCGGGCCTGCTTGGGCTGGCCCACCAGGGAGCGCAGGATGCTGGCCACGCCGGGCAGCGTGGTCTGCTGGCCGCCGAAGCTCATGGGCACGTCCTGGGCCCAGGCGTAGCGCAGGTAGAAGATGCGGTAGTCGGGCAGAGGCTGGGTTTGAGCCGGCGCCCAGGACTTCATGGCCACGCCCGTGGTGCCGGGGCGCACCTGGCGCACCAGTTCGTCCACCTGCTGCACGAAGCGCCTGGCGCCCACGGCCAGCAGGGCGCCGTCGTCGCCGAACTTCAGCGTGTTGCGCGCGTCGGGCAGCTGCAGGGCTTGCGCGGCGCGCTGCACCTGGGCGGCGGCAGCGGGCGTGAGCAGATAGCTGCGCGTCTGGGTCTCGCCAGCCGGCGCGATGTAGAGCACGCCGCCGTCGTAGTAGCTCAGCAGGTTGTAGGCGCGGCCCAGGTCGCGCAGCAGCTTGCCCGGCGTGCCCTCGAAGCGGCCGTTGACCTGGCCTTGCACGCCGGTGGCGACGACGGGAATGTCGCTGCCCGAGAACAGGCCCTGCAGGAACTGCTCGAGGGGCTGGTCGCGGGCTTCCAGCTTGACGGCGCGCAGGCCCTCCGGCAGCGGTGCAGCCGAAAGAGGCAGAGCTTGGGCCAGCAGCAGCGTGGCGGCTGCCGCGATCTTGAGTTTGAAGGTCATGCGGCGAGCAGCGCGGCTTGCGGTGAAGGCGCGTCCAGACGGGGTGGGGGCAGGTGGTGCAGCGGCGTGAGCCGCAGCGTCGGCAGCAGTTCGTGGAAGGACAGCACCGGCGTGTCGAAGCACTCGTTCTCGATCAGCTTGCGCAGATGCCAGCGCAGATCGATGGCGCAGACGATGGCTTGCGGTCGCAGCGCCTCGACCTGGGCCTGCACCTCGGCCGCGAACTGGCGCGCCACGTCGGGCGAGATGGCCAGCTGGGTCACGCCGCCGCTGACGTGCAGGTTCTGCCGCATCAGGTTCTCGAGCTCGGGCGAGAGCATCAGGGCCTGAAGTTCGCCGCTCGGGCAGACGCGGTGGTAGGTCTGGCGGCGCAGCGCGATGCGCGTCATCTCCGTCAGGGCCTGCACGTCCTTCTCGCGCTGGCTGGCGTCGGCCAGGGCCTCGAGGATGTCGCGCAGGTTGCGGATGGACACCTCCTCGGACACCAGGCGGCGCAGCACCTCGGTGACCTTCTGCACCGGCAGGGCGCGCAGCACCTCCTTCACCACGTCGGCCAGTTCGGTCTGGGCGCGGGTCAGCAGCTCGCTGGTCTCCTGGATGCCGATGAAGAGCCCGGCGTTGCGGCGCAGGGCCTGGCGGATCTGCTCGGCCAGCAGCTGCGGGTCGCTGCCGGCCTGCGCGCCTTCGGACAGCGGCACTTCGTGGGCCAGCAGGCGCCAGCCTTCGCGGCCCAGGCGGCCGTGCAGGGCCACGCGCGGCAGCGGCAGGCCCTGGTCGAGCTGCAGCTCGTCGAGCATGGCCTCGATGGCGCGCGTCACGGCGATGCCGCCGTCGCCAAGCAGGGGCTGGGGCAGTTCCAGCAGCAGGGGAACCGAAGGCCGCACGCGCGGCTGGGCGGTCTTCAAGGCACTGGGTTCGGGCTGGCGGCGGCGGGCGCCGAGGTCGGGCAGGTGCTGGGCCATCCAGTCCTGGCCCCAGGGCGTCAGCAGCACGCCGGCGGTGCCGAACACGACAGCCAACAGGCCGAAGACCAGCGGCGGGAAGCCCGGGACCGCGGCCAGCAGCAGGCAGATGCCGGCGGCCATCATGTGCACCCGCGGCTTGGCGCCGAGCTGCTTGCGGATGGCGTCGCCGAGGTGGCGGTCGTTCTCGTCGTCGTTGATGCGCGTGACCAGAAGGCCTGCGGCCATGGCGCCGAGCAGGGCCGGGATCTGCGCCACCATGCCTTCGCCGATGGACAGGATGGAGTAGCGGTGCACGGCCTCGGCCATGCTGAGGTCCTGCTGCAGCACGCCGATGGCCAGGCCGCCGAGCAGGTTGATGAGGATGATGACGATGCCGGCGATCGCGTCGCCCTTGACGAACTTCATCGCGCCGTCGAGGCTGCCGTGCAGCTTGCTCTCGAGCTCCAGCGTGCGGCGGCGGCGCTTGGCCTCGTCCTTGTCGATGAGGCCGGAGCGCAGGTCGGAGTCGATGGACAGCTGCTTGCCCGGCATCGCGTCCAGCGAGAAGCGCGCCGCCACCTCTGCGATGCGCTCGGCGCCCTTGGCGATGACGATGAACTGCACCACCGTGATGATGAGGAAGACCACCAGGCCCACCACCAGGTTGCCGCCCGCCACCAGCTTGCCGAAGGTGGCGATGATGTGGCCGCCGTCGGCATGCAGCAGGATGAGTCGCGTCGTCGCGATGGACAGGGCCAGGCGGAACAGCGTCGTCATCAGCAGCACGCTGGGGAAGACCGAGAACTCCAGCGGCCCGGCCACGTAGACGGCGATCAGGATGAGCACCAGGCCCGAGGCGATGTTGACGGCCACCAGCAGGTCGATCAGCCACAGCGGCAGGGGCAGCACCATCAGGGCCACGATGGCGACGATGCCGGCGACCAGGAAGAGGTCGCTGAAGCGCGCAATCAGGCCCTCGCGAGGCCGGTCGGCCGCAGCGAAATACCCGGAAAGACCGTCGCGGGAGTTCATGCCTGGCCTCCGAACCGGCGCCGCAGTTCGGCGTAGACCGCCATCACGTCGCGCACATAGGCCTGGGTCTCGGCAAACGGCGGCACGCGGCGGCCATGCCGCTCGACCGCGCCCTCACCGGCGTTGTAGGCGGCCAGCACCAGGCGCAGGTCGTTGCCGAAGCGGGCCTGCAGCTGCTTCAGGTAGCGGGCCGACGCGTCGAGGTTGGCTGCGGGGCTCAGCAGCTCGCGCTCCGCGTTCGCCACGCCCAGGCCGCGGCCGGTGGCCGGCATGACCTGCATCAGGCCGCGGGCCCCGGCGGGCGAGATGGCCTGGCTCTGGTGGCGCGACTCGATATGGGCCAGGGCGTGCAGCAGCAGTGGGTCGATGTCGTGGCGCTGGGCCACTTCGGCCATCAGCGGGGCCAGGGCCCGGATGCGGGCCTGGCCGGCGGGGTCACGTGTTGACAGCGGCCGCATCACTGCGGGGGCGGAAGTCGTAACGACAGGTGCGGCCGGCTGCGCCTGCGCCGGCAGAGACTCGGGCTCGGGTTCGGCAACCGCCGCGGGGGCCGAGGGGCTGCGCACCAGGGTGGCCAGGCACAGCTTCTCCGCCAATGCAAAGCCGCTGGCACCGGCGGCCGGCGTGGCGTCGAGCAGGGCTTCTGCGGACGGCGATGAGCAGTTCGGCGCGCCGGCGTGTGCGCTGAGCAGCACACCCCCTAATGCACCGGTCGCCATGACCTGGCAGATCCGTTGGAGTCCGAACACCTTTGTCTTCCCTGCTTTTTGGACGGGCGGACTATGGGGGCAAGGTCCTCCGAGAGGTTGACGGTTGCAAGCAGACGTAACTGACTGACCAGTAGACATTGCTCCTTTGTATGCAGTCCACCTCCCCCCACGTTTACGCGTAGAAACATCTGCTGCACCGCAACACTTCCGGACCGGGCATCGTTCACGTCCGCAGCGCCCCACGTCCCATACCAGTGAGCCGGGCAGCCCCCTAGAAGTAGGGCGGTGCTGCAAACAAGTTTTCACAAACCCCGTTTGCACCCCCTAGAAATAGGTGTTAGGGAGCCATGGCCGACGACAGCGGCGACAAGACCGAACAGCCCACACAGAAGCGCCTGCTGGACGCCCGCAAGAAGGGCGATATCGCCAAGGGCAAGGAGCTGACCAGCACGGCGACGCTGCTGGTCTGGCTGGTGATGGGTGCGCTATGCCTGCGCCTGGGCTGCGAGCGCGTCGCCGCCCTGTGCGAGGGCCTGTTCGCGCGCGTGTCGGCCGGCTGGCGCGAGGAGGGCTTCGGCCATGTCGCGGCCCTGCTGGGCTGGCAGAGCGTGGAGCTGGCCCTGCTGATGGTGGCCCTGCTGGTCATCCCGGTTGCGGCCCTGGGCACGCTGATCGAGTTCCTGCAGGCCGGGCCGGTGCTGGCCTTCGAGAAGGTGGCGCCCAAGCTCGAGCACCTGAACCCGGCCGATGGGATCAAGCGCATGTTCTCGCTGGACAACCTGGTCGAGCTGATCAAGGGCATCCTGAAGACGGCCCTGCTGGTGGGCATCGGCTGGGCGGTCGCGAAGCTCGTGCTGCCGGATGCGATGAAGCTGGCCTCGGGAACCGACCGGCCGCCCCAGCATCTCGGCGCCCTGGTCTGGGAGGCCACGGTCAAGATCCTGGCCTGGACGGTGGGCGTGTTCTTCGGCGTGGCCTTCCTCGACACGCTGTGGACCCGGCATCGCTTCACCAAGAAGATGCGCATGAGCATGCGCGACATCAAGCAGGAGATGAAGGAGAGCGAAGGCGATCCGCATCTGAAGCAGCAGCGCAAGCAGGCCCATGCCGAGTGGAGCCAGCGCAACCAGCAGGCCGCGGCGCGCGGCGCCAACGCCCTGGTCGTCAACCCGACCCACGTGGCCATCGCCATCGACTTCGAGCCCGGCCGCTGCCCGGTGCCCACCGTCAGCGCCAAGGGCGAGGACCATGTCGCCCGCGCCATGCGCGAGGCCGCAGAGGAAGCCGGCGTGCCCATCGTGCGCAATGTGCCCCTGGCCCGCGAGCTGCTGGCGCGCTGCGAGGAGGGTGAGGTCGTCCCACCCGACCTCTTCGACGTGCTGGCCGAGGTCATCGTCTGGGCCGAGGGCGTGCGCGAGCAGCTGAAGTGGGAGGCCGCGCGTGCCGACCCACACCGACGCGATGAGGTGCCCGCGGAGCCACCGCGCGCCCGCCCCGCACCGGGTGAAGACCTGACCCGCCATCCCGACATCGACCCGCGCGCCATGCCGGCCGGAGCCCACTGACGCCATGCAGGACCTGATGCTCAACCTCGCCAGCACCGTTGTGGCCCTCGCCTTCGTGCTGCTGCTGGCCTGGCTGCTGATCCGCGGCTGGCAGCGCCTGCAGAACCTGGGCGGACGCAGCCCGGCCCCCGATGGCGACGCGCTGCGCTTCGTGCGCGCCCTGCCCGTCGGTGCCCGCGAACGCGTCGTGCTGATGGACCATGGCGGCGAGCGCTGGATGCTGGGCGTCACGGCGGGCGGCATCAGCCTGCTCGCGCGCTGGCCGCAGGGCGAGAAAGCGCCGGAGCGCCAGCCATGACGGCCTTCTCGCATCAGGGCGACAAGCTGAGGCTGCGCGAGTTCGCTGACGCTGATGCTGGCGACGCGGCCGACATCCAGCGCCTGCACGCCGACCCGCGCGTGCGCGCCCTGCTGCCCGACGAACAGCCCCTTCACGAGGCGCGCTGGGCCCAGGCCTTCACCGCCTGCCTCGCGACCTTCTACCGCCAGCATCCGGGCCTGGGCATCTGGCGCTGCGACGTCCCGCTGGACGACGCGGCCGGGCAGTTCGCCGGCTGGTTCAGCCTGATGCCCATGCAGGCCAGCCCAGGCACCTCGGTCCGGCCCGGCGATGTCGAGCTGGGCAGCCGCCTCAGGCCCGAGCATTGGGGCAGCGGCCTGAGCCTCTCGGGCGGCGAGGTGCTGCTGGCCCACGCCTTCGAGACCCTCGGGCTGCAGCGGGTCTGGGGCATCTGCCACCCCGACAACCGCGGCGCACGCGTCTGCCTTGAGGCCCTGGGCTTCACGCCGAGCGCCCGTGCCCTCTACGAAGGCCAGTCGTCCGATTACCACGCCCTGGATGCCGCCACCTGGTCGGCCGTCCGGACCCTCGGCCGCCGCCAGCGCCTGCGCCAAGCGCGGCGCGCCGGCGGCCCTTCCTCCAACCTCGTCCACCCATGACCACCTCCGCCACACCCAACCCCTGGCAGGCCGCCCTGGGCCGCCGCCTGGCGCAAGCCCTGGAGCAATCGCGCTTCGCGCACGCGCCGCAGGCCGATGACGCGGGCGAGCAAGGCGCCAAGGCCACGCGCTGGCGACTGCCATCGCGAGTCGCCGAGCCCGTCACGGCCGTGGCTGCGCTGAGCGAGATGCTGGGCATGCCCGGCCAGGCCAGCCTCGTGAACCACTGCCTGCAGCACTACCGCAACCAGCTCGCGCCGGAACGCGCCGAGGACGACCTGGGCGTGGCCCTGGCGGCCTATCTGGGCGCATGCCGCCAGGCCTTCGACCACGAGGCGCTGACGCCGCAGCGCTGGCAGGTCATCACGCAATGGGTCAAGGCCTGGGTCATCGACGAGCTGCCCTGGGATGACGCGCCGCTGGCGCAGCGCCAGGACGCGTTCGAGCGCCTCGCCGTGCTGACGGTGGCGTTAGGGGAATGGACGGTGCAGGCCAGCCGCCAGGGCAGCGCGCAGCAGGCCTCGGCCACCTGGATGGCCCGCAACACCCTGCGCGGCCAGCTGGGCCTGGACCTGCCGGCCTTGTGCGCCGCGCTGCGCCAGCTGGACAGCGCGACTGCGGCCAACCCTAGCGCCGCGCACGCAGAAATAGGAGCAGCCGCATATAGGCAGCCGGGGCGCGACCCCGTTTAATGAAACCTGTCAACGCCGCAGAGTTTGGTTTGAAAACCTTAGCGACAAGACACGCAGCGGATCCGGTGTTTTTCAGTCGCCATCTGATCCAGATGCCTCGCAATTTCAATCAATCACTGCGGCAGGGTCTGCCGCATGACCCCTCAAATTTTTTGGAGATCGACATGGGATCAGCAATTAGCAGCGTGTTCGGTGGTGGCGGCGGCGCCGGTGGCATCCTGGGTGCCATTGGCGGCATCGTCGGCGGCATCTTCGGCGGCCCGATCGGTTCGATGATCGGCCAGGCCGTCGGCAACCTGCTGAACGACGCCATCAGCAAGGGCATGAACAACTCGGTCGACGATCTCGTCAGCAACCACGGCATGCCCAAGTTCCTGGGCGACGAAGTCAAGGCCAAGGTCGGCGAGACCCTGGGCGGCCTGCACCAGCAGGTTCCCGATGAAGTCACCAACGCCGCCAAGGACCATTTCGGTTCGGCCATCCAGGAGTTCCAGCGCAACTTCACGGACGAGATGACGAGCGCCATCCTGAAGCACCTCGGCAAGAACGCCTCCGGCAGCGACTCCTCCAGCGGCAAGGCCGGTGGTGGCAAGGCGGGTGGCGGCTGGCTGCAGGCCATCGCTGCCGCGATGGGCGAGCACCTGGGCAACAAGGCCGCTGAAATGGTCTCGCTGACCGAGCAGATGACCGAACTGGACAAGGGCTCCGCAAAGATCACCGCGGACGTCAAGTCTGCCGGCGAGAACGTCGACGCCGGCAAGAGCAAGGGTGGCGATCTGGCCGCTGCCCAAAGCGCCGATCAGGCCAACGCCCGCAAGTTCAACATGCTGATGACGCAGTTCCAGGCCACCAGCCAGGAATACAGCATGCTGAACAACACCTTCTCCAGCGCCATCAAGGCCCTGGGCGAAGCGCTGTCGTCGATGGCCCGCAAGCAGTAAACCCCCTCCGACCCAGCAACGGGTCGGTCACCGCGTGGTCGATATCGGCCACGCGGTTTCTTGATGTTGAAGACAAGCAGATCGGAACACGCAGGACACGCCTCGCCTCTGCCGTCGCCGCGGGCGTGGATCGGTCGCGTCCTGGCTCTGCTCGCGGCCTGCTGGCCGATGCTGGGTTGGCTGGCGCCGGCGCGCGCCGACGAGGCCCAGGGTGCTGTGCTGTTTCGCGATTTCTACGGCACGCTGACGCGCAGCGCGCTGGATGGCCGCAGCGGCCAGGCACTGGCCATCACCGAACTGCCGAACGTGCCCCTGGGCAACTACTTCCAACCCCTCGATGCGGGGAAGAAGTTCGCCATCTTCATGCCCAAGTCGGCGACCCTGGAAACGGTGTCCATCCACGATGCATCGACCGCGCGGCTGCTGTTCGCCCAGGACATCCCGGTGGGCACGGACATCACCGGCCCGCTGTTCGGGGACCCCGAGAAATACCTGCTGCGCACCACCATCGGCAGCTCCGACGGGAATCAGGCCTTCATCGTCAATCTGCGCAGCGGCACCCTGCTGGGCAAAGTCGGAACCGAGGGCGTCAAGGACGACATCCGCGCCTTGCCGGATGGGCGTCTCTACAAGATCAACAGCCAGTCGGGCCGCATCATGACCGCCGGCGCGGATGGCGTGTGGCGCGATTTCGGCGTGCTGCAGGTGCCCCCGCGCATGCGCATCGGCGTGTGGACGCTCAACCATCGTGGCGACCGGCTCGCCGTCATCTACAGGCGATTCGACAGGGGTAATGTCGACTGGTCGGACGTCTGGATCGCCCGCCTGGACGGCAGCGGGCAATACCGGCTGACGCAGCAAGGCGTTTTCAACTACCCGCTCTGGTCGCCGGACGACAGCCATCTGTCGGTGCGCATGGACACCATGGGCAGCCTGACATCGCTGGGCCGCGTCAGCGGCGACTGCGGCAACTGGCAGCTGCCCGTGGATGCCCGGGACGTGACCGGCCTCCGATTCGATGCCCCCCATCCCGTGGCCCGGGAAATCCTGGTCAGCACGGGAGGCCGCCCGACCATGACGCGGGTTTGCAAGCTCGCCGCCTGGGTGAGGTGACGTCAGCCACTTCGCAGCCCCAGATCTTTCTCCGTTGTTCAGGGACATGACATGAATCCACGTTTGATCCAAATCACGCTCGCGGCCGTCCTGGGCGCCTCGCTGACGGGCTGCGGCGGCGGTGGTGGCGGCAGCGATCCGGTGACGTCGCCCTCCGCGCCTGCTCCATCGCCGGCCCCCGCTCCGGCGCCGACACCCGCACCCGCGCCATCCCCTGCGCCGGCGCCGTCACCCGCGCCCGCGCCCGCGCCTGCGCCCGCCGCACCGACGGGCACGCTGTGGCATGACGACTACGCCCTGGACCTGCGCAGCGGCGTGCAGCTGGCCAGCCTGGCTGGCACGGCGCCAACCCAGATCACCACGCGCAGCGATGTCGATGTCGGCGTCTGGAACGACGGCGCGCAATACGTCGTGACGGACTGGGACATCCGCGCCGCCACCACCACCATCACCGTGACCGACCGCGCCAGCGGCAGCACCGTCTACCAGGGCACGGCCGACGGCTATGTGCGCAATGTCGTGCCGTCGCCGGCGAACAAGCGGCTGGTCAAGGTGGCCCAGGGCGACAGCCCGAGCTCGGCGTTCGTGGAGAACGTCATCGACCTGAGCACCATGAAGGCGGTGATGCGCATCGCCGACGACGACTATTTCTCATGGACGCCCGATGGCCGTTTCATGCTGATCAACCTGAGGACGGGCAGCATGCGCACCGGCAGCCTGGGCGGCAACGATCTGACGGTGGTGGGGCAATTGCAGGTGCCCGCCGGACGCAACATGGGCCAGTTCTCCGTGGACCCGACGGGCAAGCGCTTCATCATGGCCCTGCCCCTGCGCGGCAGCGTGCCGGCCGAATCCGATGTGTGGATCGGCAATGTCGACGGCACGGGCTTCGAGCAGTTCACCGCCGTCAAGGCCTTGGGCAGCGCGCTGTGGTCGCCCGACGGCCGCTACATCGCCTACACGGTCGACACCGGCAGCATCTGCTCGGGGGGCGGCTGCATCGGGGGCTGCGACCAGTACTACGCCTCAGTCAACCTGCGCAAGGTGGAGGGCCTGGCGGGCCGGCCCGGCAGCGACAAGTTCACCGTGAGAGACCGCTCCGGCAGCACCAAGCCCCTGGGCTGCACGGTGCTGGCCTGGACGCCCTGAGGCCCTGGCCATGACGCCCGATCCGTTGCCGCCGTCCGAGGAGATGCCGCATGAGCGCCCGCAGGTGGCGTGAACTGCTGCGCGCCGTGGGCCAATCGTCCCGGCGGGAGCCCTATCCGCTGCTCGCCGCGGCTGCGGCCGGCCTCACCGCGCTGTGGCTGCTGTGGCCCGAAGGCGGCGCCATCGGCGCCGCGGGGCTGAAGCTGTGGACGCTGTTCGTGCCGTGCAGCGTAGGCCTGCTCTTCGTGCCGATGTGCCGCCAGCGCCTGCGGCTGGAGCCCGACCAGGCCTGGCGCCTGGCCGCGGGCGGCGCGGGCGGGCTCGGCTTCGCGTGGGTGGCCTTTCTGCTGCCCTCCATCAGCAGCAACCAGGCCTTCTTCGGCACCCTGACCACGGCGTCGGCCATGCTGGCGGTGTGGACCGCACCGGGCCGTCCCGAATGAAGGGCAGGGGTCATCAGGGCGCCTGCCGCGTTCTGGCGGCGCTGCTGCTGGCGCTGTCGCTGGGCCTGCCCTGGGGGCAGCGGCCCAGCTGGGTCGCCGATGCGTCCACGCCCTTCACCCTCCAGCTGTGGAACGGTGTGGGCGGTGGCTACTGCTGCCTGAGCGTGACCGGCACCACCTCCAGCAGCCATGTCGTAATGCAGACCATGACAGGGGCGGAGCACCCGGCGCGCTTCGGTCTCGTGGCCGCGCTCGCGCTGCTGATGCTGCCGCAGCGGCGCGCGCGGCTCTGGGCCATGGGCATCGTCGCCGCGGAGCTGCTCATCAGCGGCGGCGCGGGCTTCACGGCGGGCGGCGTGGCGGCCGCGTGGCTGGCCGTGCTCTTGCTCGCGATGGGCCGCCTCACGGCGCGGAGGCGCACGGCATGAGGCATGCATGGGTGGCCGCACTCACGGCGGCGGTGGGGCTGCGCGCGGCAGCGGCCGGTGCGCCGCCACCCACTGATCTGGCGGCCAATGCCGCGGCCCTGACCGAACTCGTCAACGCCGTCAGCCTGGACGTGATGTCCGAGGCCACGGTGGAGGCCTGCGACGACGTCGGCGCCGCCTCCACGCCGCAGATGCGCGCGGCCTGGGTGGCCTGGCGTGACAAGCACCAGATCGCGCCGCTGCGCATGGTGGTCACGGACCTGAAGCGGCGCCAGGGCAGCAGCGTGCCGCCGTGGACCACCATCACCGAGCCGATGCGCCAGCGCGTGCTGGGCGACCCGGCGCCCGACAAGGTCTGCGCCGGCCTCATCAATGACTGGCAGGGGCCGGCCATGGATGCTTCGGCCCAGTTCCCGCAGGCCCGCGCCGCGGCCCTGGCGCTGGTGAGGGCCAAGATGGTGTCTGCGCCGCAGATGCCCGCGCTCGCGCCCGGCGCGGTGCGGGGCCAGTTCTTCCTGCCCAGCCAGATGGCGGCCCTGGCCGCGCAACAGAAGAACACCTGGAGCGCCATCTCCGACGAAGCCGCCGAACGCGCGCTGGGCGCCGTCTACGTCAAGGGTCGCGTCGAGCGCTGGGGCAGCGACGGGGACAACTTCCAGCTGGTGCAGGAGCAGGGCGAGCGGCGCGCCCGGCTCAGCGTCAACCTGGGCATCAATGCCGAGCCCTGGGTCGGCCGCGAGGTCATCATGCGCGGCCTGGTCACGTCCTTGAGCGCCGGCTACGTCAAGCTGTCGGCCGCAGCCGTGGTCGGCGACCCCTCGGGCCTGACACCGTCGCCGCTGCCTCAGGCGCCGCTGCAGCGCAAGGAGGTGCTGCTGCAGCGCGTGTTGAAGGCGCCGGGCCAAGGCCTGCCCGACAAGGATCTCGTCGCCGTCGTCATCCACGGCGAGAGCAATTTCAACAACGGCACCCATTGGGACGAGGACGTGCGCTTCCTGCTGCGCGACGGCACGGCCTATCGCCGCACCGAGATGCCGCCCGACCAGCTCAATGTCGCCGCCTCGCGCCAGCTCGAGCCGCAGCGCTGGGGCCGCTGGCGGGCCGGCGGCAGGAGCTATGAGATGCAGGTCCAGGACGACGAGGGCCGCCCCAAGGGCGACTGGACGGCCGAGAAGCACTACGCCGTCAAGCCTTGGCCCCAGAACACGCGGCTGGAGGGGTCTTTCAGTCGCGGCAGCTTCAGCGGCAGCCTGGCGCTGGGCGGCACCTCGGCCACGCGCACGATGCGCTTCACGCGCGATGGTCGCTTCGAGCGCAGCTACAGCTCTTTCTCCGGCTCCGGCACGCTGGCGGCCACGATGAACAACGTCAACATCGCCTCGTCTTCCCATGGCGACGGCAAGGGCAGCAGCAGCAGTGGTGGCGGCACCGTGGGCGGGCCCTTCGGCACGGCCGGCGCTGTCAGCTCGCGCAAGCAGGACGACGGTGCGAGCCGCCGCGGCCGTTACCAGCTCAGCGGCTTCGTGCTGCTGCTGGACTACGACGACGGCCACCAGGAGCGCCTGCTCAGCTTCCCCGTGCATGACGACAACAAGACCGTCTATGTCGGCAACGGCAGCCTCAGCCTCGACAAATGAACTTCAGGAGATTCCAGTGAAGCGACTTCCCTTCATCCTTGCCCTGGCATTCGCTGCCGCCCCGGCCCTGTCCCAGGTCGCGCCCTCCCTCAGCCTGGCCGAGCAGATGCGCGGCATGCTGAGCAAGCCGCCCGCCACCGCGACGGCTGCCGCCCCGGCCGCGCCCGTCTTCAGCCCCGCACCTGCGGTCACGTCGGCCAGCGCGTTGGCGGCCCTCAACGCGCCCCTGGTCGTCAACGGCCCGGCCCAGGTCCGCCAGTCGGCCACCGAACTGGCCCAGCGCTTCCCGGCCCAGCACCGCGGCGCGATGACCAAGGCCTACGAGGAGTCCTTCCTCTTCTGGCAGAAGCTCGAGACCCAGCTCGGCCTGACGCCCAACGATGTCGCCGCCGGCGTGGCCGCCTTCATCGCCGGCAACTACAGCGCCTTCATGCAGCAGCAGGTGCCGGACGAGGACTTCAAGTCCCTGGTGCTGCAGATGCAGGGCCTGCTGAAACAGAACGCCGGCTTCACCCAGAGCAGCCCGGCCGCCAAGCGCGCGATGTTCGAGCAGCTAGCCATGGTGGGCACCTTCATGGTGGTCTATCGCGAGCACCTGAACCAGAAGCCCAGCGCCAACGAGGAGATCAACTTCCGCAATGCGGCCAAGGCGAACCTGGAAGCGGCCCTTGGCCTGCCGGTGGAGCGCATCCAGATCGGCCACCAGGGCCTGGTGGCTCGTTAAGACGGCGAGATTTTCGGGCCGAGCGCTGGGCCGCTCCCGAGCCGGCCCGTCATGGTGATGTGCTTGCGGCTCGACGCCGCAAGCATCACCGTCCCCTCGGGGGACCGGCCAAGGTACTCCTTGGACGAGGGGCTAACGGCAACCGCTGAAGACGTCGCGGCTGGCGTTGAAGCCGGCCATGCGCCAACCCTGCGGTGTCCACTTCAGGTCCATGGCCCCGGCGAAGTCGATGCGGGCCTCGCCCTTGCGCGACGTCGGCGGCATGTCCAGGCGCGGCGGTTGGTCGCTGGCGATCATGTCGCGGATCTCCAGGCTTTGGGTCGTCGCGGTGATGCGCGGCAGGCAGGGCGCAGCGCGGCGCATGACCGACGAGGGCGCCTTGACGATGTCGGGCCCTTCGACGAACTCCAGCTGCGGCAGTGACAGCTGTTGCAGCGTCTCGCCATCGTTGCGGGCCAGCGCGTCGCGCAGTTGGCGCCAGAACTGCGCGAAGGCGCCGTCGCGGTCGACGGATACCGCGCAGCCCTTGGCCGCAGGCGCCAGCGTCACCGCGGCCGGCACCTTCAGCGCGCCACAGGCGGCAGGTGTCAGGGCCAGCGTGTAGCCGTCGGCGCCGGCGCGCTTCACGTCGACGCGTTGGTGCTGGCCCAGCGTCTTGTCATCCCATTCGAAGCGCCAGCCGTCACCTTGCGCGGTGGGCGCAACCGCGCTGCTGAAGTCGCACTCCCGTGCGCCGGCGGCGACGCTGAGGCTGACCTGCAGCGGCGCTCCCGACGCGTCGCGGCTGACGCGCCAGCGGTGGATGTTGTCGGGCGCGCAGACCAGCTGCGTGGGCGGTGCCGGCAGGGCCTGAACGGTGAGCGGCAGCAGCAGTGCGACGAGGGCGAAACGCATGCGCGGCATCATCGCCCACGGCTTGCGCATCAAGGGGCTCTGCGCACGCCGATCGCGGAGGACAGCGAGCGGTCCGAATAGGTCACGCCGTCATAGTTCTCGCCGCGCACGCCCTGGTTGCCGCCGATGACGCGCACCATGCCGTTGTCCAGCACCTCCGACACGATGGCCACATGGCCCTGGGCCGGGTTGTTGCCGCGCGGGAAGACGATGACGTCGCCCGGCTTCACATGCTGGGCGTCCTTGGGCACGGCCTGGCCCCAGTTCAGCCAGCTGCGCGCGGCGGCGCTGTGGGTGCCGCGCACGCCGGCCTGCTGCATCGTCCAGTTGACGAAGGACGAGCACCAGGAGGTCTCGTCGTCCTTGGCCTTGAGGCTGGTGGCCTGGTGGTACTCGACGACGCGCGGGTTGTCCTGGCTGCCGCGGATCTCATGCGTGCCGAGTTCGCCACGAGCGATCTGCAGGTGGCGGGGCACGCCGCCGGTCGAGGCCGTGGGTGCTGGCGCAGTCGTGGCCGGCGCGAGCAACCCCTGGCGCTGCAGTGCGCTCTCGACGGCATTCGTGCGGCGCAGCTGGTCGGCACGGATGACGGCCTGCACCTGGGCCTCGGTGGGTGTGCGACCGCCCTGCTGGCGCTGGGCGATGGTGGCGAAGCCGCTGCCGGCCAGGCCGCCCGAGTCGAGACGAAAGCGCTGGTCCGTCGACGCGTCGACGAAGCTGTGCAGGCGCAAGTCGGCGATATGGGCCGTGTCGAGGGGCTGGCCGCGCAGCGTGCCCATCTGGTTGAGGAAGCGGGCGGCCGCCGAGGGCGACTGGTTGTACAGGTCCAGATAGGCCGAGGCCAGGCGGGCGTTGTTGGGGTCCAGGCCGGCGCGGCGCGCGGCAGCCTCGTAGACCGGCAATTGGTGGCTCAGCGTCTGCAGCTGACGCCGGTCCGCATCGGCCGGGCTGCTGGCGGTGTGCTGGTAGGAGAAGGAACCGCGGTTGTGGGCCGCGTTGCCGGGGTCGGTGTGGCCGCCATAGGCCGGCGTGAAGCCGCCATCGGGCCGGCGCGTCCCCTCGGCCGTGCCGATGACGATGGCCGCGGCGGCGTTGGAGCCCAGGGCGGGGTCGGCAAAGTGCTGCAGGTCGAGCCAGGCGTTGCGATGCCCTGCAACCGGCACCGAGGCCTGCTGGGTGGCCTCGTCCGTGGCCAGGCGCATGCCGTAGCGAGCCGAGCTTTCTCCGGTTCTGTCTGGCGCGGGCGCGGGCTTGGGGCGATGGATGAGGTCGCCGACGTGCAGCAGGTCGGGGTCCTGGCCGCGGCCCTGGCCGGCGTGGGCGCCGAGCTTGCTGGCGTCGAACTGCGGGTTGGCGGCGAGCAGCTCCTTCACGCTGACACCCCAGCGCTCGGCGATGCCCACCAGCGTCTCGCCGGCGGCGACGTGGTGCTCGCGTTCCAGGCCGGGCGTGGCGACGGGAATGACGAGCTGCTGGCCGACCTGCAGGCGGTCGGGATCGTGGCTGCCGCGGCCCATGCGGCCATCGGCCTGGGCCGTGTCCATGTGGTTGGCGCGCATCAAGGCCTCGGCCGAGACGCCGTGGCGATGGGCGATGCCGGTGACCGTGTCGCCGCTCTGGACGCGGTAGTTCTGCAAGGCGCTCATGGGGATGTCCTTTGCCGCCGGGGCTGGCGGGCTGACGCCCATTTCAGACGCAAGCCGCGCTTCGCGAAAGCTGCGGCTGGCCGCAATTCGGGGCAGCCGCAGCTAGGGTTGGCCGCAGCGGCCGCTCAAACGTACGTGCCGGTGGCGGACATCTGCAGCCGCCACTGTGCATCGGCCAGCCAGCGGCTGCGCCGTCCACCGCGCACGGCGCCGTCGGCCTGCATGCCGCGGGCCCAGGACAGCAACTCGCGAGTCGCCCACTCCGCATCGCCACCGAAGAGGCGCTGCGTGACGAACCAGAACTCCGCATCGCTGAAGACCTCGGGCGCGGGGCTGCGCAGCAGCAGCTGGGCCTGGGTCCAGGGCGTGGCGAAGAAGGGCTGCTCGGGGTCGAACAGCCGCTGCGGATAGACCGGGCCGTCGTGCCCCTGGGGCTCGCCGCGCGCATCGCCCAGATGCATGCGGAAGAAGGCCTCGTGCCGGGCGCGCTGTTCACGTGCCCAGCCGGGCCGCCACCAGCGGCTGGACGGCCGCCAGGCCCACATCTCGTCGGGCCAGATCGGCGGTCCACCCAGCCAGGTGGGCGCCAGCAGCGCGCGCTTCTGGGCCTCCGGGACGCCCGGCCAGGCCCGTTCCAGTGCAGCTTGCAGCTCGGTAGGCAGGGCTTGCAGATCCAGGTCGGGCATGGGCCCCGACCCTACCAGGGCTTGATGGCGTTCCAGGCTTTGGAGGCGCCGTCGCTGACCGACTGGATACCGGAGGCGAGGGCGTCCTTGGCGGCGCCGGTGATGCCCGTGGCCTTGTCGAGATAGCCGATGGCGTAGTGCACGCCGACACCGACGCCAAAGCCCACGACGGCGCCCACGGCCGTGCCGGCCACGGGCACGACGGAGCCCACCGCGGCACCCGCCCAGGCGCCGGCAGCGCCAGCGGCGAAGGCCGTGCCCGTGTCCACCACCGTGTTGGCGACGGCCCGCGAGCCGCTGATCTCACCGGCGCGGTAGGCCTGCACATTGCCGTAGCCGCTGACGCCCGCCTGCACCAGCGCGCCGACCGCGCCACCCGCCTTCACGAGGCCCATGCGAGGTGCCAGCAGGTCGACGGCCTTGGCCGCGCCACCGCCGACGGCCGCATTGGTGGCGGTGGCCGTGGCCACCTGGCCCGCGTTCACGGTGCCGCCGTTGGCAGCACGCACACCGGCGTCGATCAGCGTGGCCGCTGCACCGCCGACGGCGCCGTAGCGGACCGACGAGGCGCGTGGGTAGCCTTCCTGGGCACCGGTGAGCGCCTGGCGGGCTTGACCGAGACGGCCGGCGACCGGCTTCTCGGGACCCTGGTTGATGGCGCCCGGCTCCGCAGACGGCGGTACGCCCGCGGCCTTGTTGAGCGGACCGTCCGCATACGCACGAGCATCGGCCGGCATGGGCTTGACGACGCCGGTTGCGCTCTGGGGCGGTGCCGCGTTGCCCGCCGCGTCGTAGCGCGTGATGCGCTGCGGCGTGAGCTGGCTGGGCTGGGCATTGCGCGGCACGATGTCGATCTGCTCGCCGCCGGTGGCCGACGGCGCACGCAGCGCGGTGGCACCGGCGTCCGAGGCGCCCTTGGACGCCTGCTGCGGCAGCGTGTAGGGGTGCTCGCCCGTCAGCTGGTGCAGCAGGCTGGGCGACTGGCCACCCTTGACCTCGGTGAGAGACTGCAGCGGCAGGCCGACCCGGCGGGCGCCCTCGGCGATGTCGCTGACGCCGCCACGGCCGTCGGCACCGGGTGCGGTGCGCAGGTCCAGCTCCAGCATGGTCTTGTCGGCCAGCGGATGCGTGCCGCCCGAGGCATAGGCCGCGTTCTCGTGCAGCATGCTGGCCGCGTCGGGCGAGGTGTAGAGCATGCCCTGGCCGCCGGCGTTGTAGCGCCCGGGCGAGCCGAAGTTGTGGTCGAGCATGCCGCCCTCGAAGCGGGTCGGCACGGCGCGGAACAGCGTGCCATCGAAGGCCTGCTGCGGCGCGACGCGGCCGGCCTCGTAGGCCTTGGCCTGCAGGGCCTGCACCAGGGCTTCACGGCCGCCGGCACCGGCAATGCCGGCCACCGCGGGCGACAGGTCCGTGGGCTTGGATTGCGGCAGCCTGACGGGCTGTCCGAGCGGCAGGGACTGGGCCAGGGCCAGCGCGGGGTTGGCGTCGCGCAGGGCCGTCTCGTCCACGCCGTAGCGCTGGGCGACGTCACCGAGGCGGTCGCCGCGCTGGGCATAGACCGTGGTGTCGGGAGGCGGGGGCGGCTGGGCGGAGGACCGCAGTCCGGTGGCGTCTAGGGCTTGAAGCACAGGCTTTCCTCAGAGGTGATCGGTCGCGTGGCCATTGCACGCGCAGTCGCTGGCGCGCGCCAGCTGCGGCTGGCCGCAATTCGGGGCAGCCGCAGCTAGGGCTGGCCGCAATCGCGGGCGAAAAAAGGCGGCCCCGCGGGCCGCCCTGTCGTTCGGACGAGGCCGGGATCAGAACTCCAGACGCACCACCGTCAGCGAGAAGCGATGGGCGTCGCGCGCGGCGTGGTCCTGCTTGTCGGCGCCGTGGTTGCCCAGGGCGTGCAGGAAGGCGCCGCTCAGCGTGGCCGACAGCAGGCCGGAGAAGGCGTTGAAGACCTGCTGCAGGATGTGGCCGGCATGCTGTTGGGTGCTGGCGTCCACGCCCGGGTTCTTCACCAGGTCGGTCTTGTTGATGTAGTTCTGGTCGACCTTCTGGATCTGGCCGTTGCCGTCGACAGCGAGGAAACCCTTGCCCGCCGGGTTTTCCTGAAGCACGTTGCCGTCGGCATGCGTCCAGTCCAGCACCTGGCCCCAGCCGGCGGCCTCGTTGATCTTCAGGTCGCCGACGGTGTTGGTATCCACGCCGCTGATCTCGACACCGTAATCGCCATTCGTGATGGCGACCTTGCTGGCCAGGGTCATGCCGTTGCCGGCATTCCAGGGCGTGGTTTCGATGGTGACCTTGGTGCCGTCCTCGAGCGCGAAGGTCGTGGTGCCCCAGAAGTCGAAGGCGTGCTCGCCGTCGACGTTCACGTGCGGGTCACCCCAGATGTTGTAGTTCTCGCCGGTCTTCTTGTTGAAGATGTTGACGGTGTTGTCGTCGCCGGCGGTGATGCGGTAGTTGTCGTTCTCGAACACGGCCCGGCCGCCTTGCATCGAGGTGCTGGCGTGCGTGGGGTTGGTGCTCGGAAGCGCGGAGGTGGCGGTCAGCGAGGTGCTGCTGGCCGTCTGGATGCTGGTCATGGGGTTCTCCTCGGAGGGTGAGTTTTTCAGTCGCGTGCCCATTGCATGCAAACTCGCCCGAAGCCGCTAGCTGCGGCCACCCGCAATTCGGGGCAGCCGCAGCTAGGGTTGGCCGCAAGCGCCGCCATACTCCGCCCCCATGCCCCGTTATGTCGCCCTGCTGCGCGGCGTCAGCCCGATGAACGCCAGGATGCCGGAACTCAAGCGCTGCTTCGAGGAAGCCGGCTTCACCGACGTGAAGACGCTGCTGAGCAGCGGCAATGTCGTGTTCTCGACGGCTCGCTCGGCATCTCTCCCGACGCTGCGCAAACGCTGCGAGAAGGCCATGCGCGACGGCCAGGGCCACAGCTTCATGACCCTGGTGCGCTCCACGGCCTATCTGCAGGCCTTGCTGGACAGCGACCCCTTTGGCGGCTTCAAGCTGCCGGCCGGCTCCAAGCGCGTCATCACCTTCCTGCCCGAGCCGCTGGATGCCAGCCCCGTCGAGCTGCCGGCTGTCTGTGGCGAGGCGCGCATCCTGGCCGTCAAGGGCGGCGAGGTGCTGTGCAGCTATGTGCCCGAGGCCAAGGGGCCGGTCTTCATGCACCTGCTGGAGAAGACCTTCGGCAAGGCCATCACGACGCGCACGGTGGACACCGTCGCGAAGTGCGCCGCTGCCTGACTCGCCCGGCGGAACGCCCCATTTGCGGGGGGCGCGACGTTCTTCTTCACCTGTCCGGACACCGCCGGCTGGCCAGAATGGCAGCCAGAGTTGTCGAAGGGAGCAGGACCATGACGAGCGCCATCCGTTTCAAGCCCAGGTTCTGGCTGCAGGCCGGTGACAAGAGCTGGTATCCGGCACCGTGGTGGGCCGACACCTTTCCGCTGCTGGACGCTTTCGCCGACCCCGCGCACACCCGCGCCGAGCAGATCGCTCGCGCCCATGAGCTGCGCGAGATCGTCGAGCGCGGCGAACGGGTGTTCGGCACCGCACCCGGCGGTGCCCGTCGGGTCAGCGATGCCGTGCTGGCCGTCTACGCCCGGGCGGGCGTCAGCCATCTGCTGACCCAGCATTGAGGCCGCGCGGCCTGTCCCTTCCGGCGTGCAGCCTGTCGCATCGCCGTTGAGCCGACGCTGCCGGCCACCGAGCATGGCTGGATGCTCAAACCCCATAGCTTTGCTTCCACCTTCGCCGGCCTGGCCGTCTGCCTGAGCCTTTCGCCCGCGCTGGCCGCCTCACCCACGCCTTCGCTGGAGTCCGTGCGGGGCCACCGTGTCGAGTTCCTGCAGGCCGGACCGTCTTCAGGCGCGCCGGTCGTCGTCTTCGAGAACGGTGCGCGCATGACGCAGGACACCTGGACGGCCGTCATCAGCGGCCTCGGCCGCGATGCGACGGTGCTGACTCACAACCGCCCCGGCTACGGCCAGAGCGAGCCCGTCGAAGGCCCCAGCAGCGGCGAAGCCGTCGTCGAGCAGTTGCGCGCCCTGCTCGCGGCCCAGGGCCTGAAGCCGCCCTATGTGCTGGTGGGCCATTCGCTCGGTGGCCTGTACATGCAGTGGTTTGCACGCCGCTACCCGCAGGAGGTGCAGGCGCTGGTGCTGGTGGATGCCGTCTATCCGCGCATCATCAAGAAGCCTGAGGACTTCCCCTGGTATGCGCGCTGGGGCAAGCGCCTGCTGATGCCGCGCGCCGTGTCCGACGAGATCGACCAGATCCACGCCACCGGCGAAGCCGTGCTGGCCTTGCCGGCCTTCGACGACTCTCGCGTCGTGCAGCTCTTCAATGTGCCGACCGACAAGACGGCGGTCGCGGTGGATTTCGGCGTCACCAACGACGACCCGGCCACGCTGGCCTTCGTCAAAGGGCTGTACCCGCGCGCCCGCAAGCACGTTGTCGACTCCGACCACCAGATCCAGACCGACAAGCCCGAGCTCGTCGTCGCGGCCATCCGCGAAGCCCTGACGCTCAAGCCTCAGGCCGCGTCGTCGGACTCGGGGAGGTGAATCAGACCGGTGTGGAAGTCGTACTCGAAGACCTCGCCATAGCGCGCCCATTCGATGGCCACGCGCAGCACGCGCTCGGCCTCGGCGGCGTCCATGCTGTCCATCAGCAGCTTCAGGAAGGGCTCTTCCTTCAGCTCGCCGTCGGCCTCCTGCTCCAGGCTGTGGCGGATGAAGGCGGCCAGCGGCACATGCTCGAGCAGCTGTTGGCCGAAGAGCTGGCGGCGGAACTCGTGGCTGCCGTCGACATAGCGGTGGCCCAGCGGCGTCATCAACAGGTCGCCGCCGCTGAGCTGGGCCAGGCCCAGGCGGTGCAGGGCGTCGGCCAGGGGCAGCACCTCTTCGTCGGTGAGCTCGCTCTCCTCGACCAGCTGCGGCAGGTCGGCGCGGCCGCGGAAGGGGTCGGCCACCAGCAGCTCCAGCAGGCTTTCCATGCGGCCCACATCGGCCTCGGGCAGGCGGTCTGACAGGTGCGGCTTGGCGGGCTCCTCGGCCACGCCGGCCGTCGACGTGGCGCTGGTCATCAGCTTGTAGACCTCGTCGATGAGCAGGCGCACCTCGGCGCTGTCGGCACGGCGCGGGCGCGGCAGCGTGATGGGCAGTTCGGCGCGCACGCGGCCCGGGTTGCTGGCGAAGATCAGCACGCGATCGGCCATCATGACGGCCTCCTCGATGTTGTGCGACACCACCAGCATGGCCTGGGTGGGCATCTGGCCACCGTCCCACAGCGCCAGGATCTCGTTGCGCAGGCGCTCGCCGGTCAGCACGTCCAGGGCCGAGAAGGCCTCGTCCATCAGCAGCACGGCCGGCTGCATGACCAGGGCCCGCGCCATGCCGACGCGCTGGCGCATGCCGCCCGACAGCTCGCGCGGCAAGGCGCCCTCGAAGCCGGCCAGGCCGATCAGCTCGATGGCCGCCTCGGCGCGTTGGACCCGCTCGGCCGCGGCGACGCCGGCCGCCTCCAGGCCCAGCTCGACGTTCTGCTGCACGGTCAGCCAGGGGAAGAGGGCGAAGCTCTGGAACACCATGGCGATGCCGGCCGCCGGGCCGAACAACGGCTGGCCGCGGTAGTGCACATCGCCGGCGTCGGCCGGGATCAGGCCGGCCATGATGCGCAGCAGCGTGCTCTTGCCCGAGCCCGACTGGCCCAGCAGCGCGACGATCTCGCCCTTGGCGAGGGTGAAATCCACGTCCTCCAGCACCGAGCGCAGGCTGCCGTCGGAGGACTTGAAGCCCTTGGCCACGTCCTTCAGTTCAATCAAGGTCGTCATGCCGGCCTCCGTCAGAAATGCATGCGGTCTTCGGCGATGCGATACAGCCGCCGCCAGACCCAATGGTTCATCGCCATGACGAAGACGCACATGACGCCGATGCCCAGCGCAATGCGCGGGAAGTCGCCCGCCGTCGTCATCTGCTGGATGTAGCTGCCCAGGCCCGCGGCCTGCAGTTGGGTGTCGCCCCAGGTCACGTACTCGGCCACGATGCTGGCGTTCCAGGAGCCGCCGCTGGCGGTGATGGCACCGGTGACGAAGCTCGGGAAGATGGCCGGCAGCAGATAGCGCTTCCAGGCCAGCCAGCCCTTCAGCCCCAGGTTCTGCGCGGCCAGGCGCAGCTCGGTCGGGATGGTGGAGGCGCCGGCCACGACGTTGAAGAGGATGTACCACTGCGTGCCGAGGATGATCAACGGCGACAGCCAGAGGTCGGGGTCGAGCTTGTACTTGACGATGACGAGCACGGCGACCGGAAACACCAGGTTGGACGGGAAGGCGGCAAGGAACTGCGCGATGGCCTGCACGCGGCCGGCGATGCGCGGGTTCAGGCCGATCCACACGCCCACCGGCACCCAGATCAGCGACGCGACGGCGATCAGCACCAGCACGCGGGCCAGCGTGTACATGCCCAGCTGGAAGACGTGCGCCGCTTCGCCCCAGCCCACTTCGGTGTGGATGAAGCTGACCAGGCGCCAGACGGCGAACAGCACCAGGGCCGCGATCAGCGCATCCCAGGCGCGCGCCCACAGCGGGTTGGGCGGCTGCGGCTTGGCGCGGATGGAGCGGCCGTCGTAGCTCTTCTTCAGCGGCGCGAAGCTGGCCGTGATCCAGCGCCCCGGCCACTCGCCGAACTTCTGCAGCAGCTGGGTGCGGCGCAGCCAGGTCAGCAGCCAGGATTGGGGGGCGTTGTCGCTGCTGGCGCCCTCGAAGCGGAACTTGTCGGCCCAGGCCAGCAGCGGCCGGAAGAACAGCTGGTCGTAGAGCAGGATGCCCACCAGCATGCCCAGGATGGCCCAGCCGATGGCGCCCAGGTCGCGGGCTTCAATGGCCACCGCGATGTAGGAGCCCACGCCCGGCAGCTTGATGTCCTGGCCGGCCACCGAGATGGCCTCGGAGGCGACGACGAAGAACCAGCCGCCGGACATGCTCATCATCATGTTCCACAGCAGATTGGGCATGGCGAAGGGCAGCTCCAGCCGCCAGAAGCGCTGCCAGCCCGACAGCTGAAAGATGCGCGCCGCCTCCTGCAGCTCGCCCGGCACGGTGCGCAGCGACTGGTAGAGGCTGAAGGCCATGTTCCAGGCCTGGGACGTGAAGATGGCGAACAGCGCGGCCAGCTCGACGCCGAGCAGGTTGCCCGGGAACAGCGCGATGAAGGGCGCAACGGCGATCGCCTGGAAGCCGAGGATGGGGATGGACTGCAGGATGTCCAGCAGCGGCACCAGCACCTTCTCGGCCGCCCTGACCTTGGCCGCCAGCACCGCGAACACGCAGGCGAACACCACCGAGGCCGCCAGGGCCAGGAACATGCGCAGCGTGGTGCGCAGCAGGTAGTAGGGCAGGTAGGCGACGTCCAGGCTCAGCGGCAGCGGCTGGCCGAGATGGAAGGGGCGGGCCATGGCCGCCGCGGCCATGGCGAGCAGCACCAGCACCGCCAGGACCAGGGGCAGCAAGGCCCAGTCCCAGCGGTTGATGCCCGCTTCGACGGCGGTACGGGTGAAGAAGAAGCGGCGTTCGGTCATGGCTGCAGCGAGGCGGAACCGCGCAGCCTAGGCCGGCCACGTTAGCCGGTTGTGAAGCGCGCTGTCTCCGAGCTTGCAGCGTAGCCTTGGATCAGCGCGTCAGACGGAACTCCGTGTGTTCCTTCGCGGTCGAGCTGCCACCCACCCAGACATCGAAGGCGCCAGGCTCGACACCCCAGGCCTGGGTGGCCGGGCTCCAGAACTTCAGCGCCTCGCGGCCCAGCGTGAAGCTCACGGTCTGCTCGGCGCCCGGTTGCAGGCTCACACGCTGGAAGCCCTTGAGCTCGCGCTGCGGCCGCGCGGCGCTGCCGGCGCGCTGGTGGATGTAGAGCTGCACCACCTCGTCGCCGGCGACCGCGCCGGTGTTGCGCACCGTGACGCTGACCTTCACGGGTTCGCCCGCGCGGGCCGTGCTGCGGTCCAGCGTCGGCTGCCCATAGGCGAAGCTCGTGTAGCTCAGGCCATGGCCAAAGGGATAAAGGGGCGAGGAGGGCGCGTCGGTCGAATAGCGCGAGGTGAAGTTGCGGTCGGCCTCGTTGGCGTGGGTGAGGTTGTGGTTGTAGTAGGCCGGCACATGGCCGGTGCTGCGCGGCCAGCTCACCGGCAGCTTGCCGCCCGGGTTGACGGCGCCGCTGAGCACGTCGGCAATCGCATGGCCACCTTCGCTGCCCGGGAACCAGGCCTCGACGATGGCCGGCACGTGGGCGTCGGCCCAGGCGATGTCCAGCGGCCTGCCGTTCAACAGCACCAGCACCACCGGCTTGCCCGTGGCGACCACCGCTTGCAGCAGGGCCTGCTGGTTGCCCTGCAGGGCCAGAGACGCGACCGAGGCGGCCTCGCCGCTCATGTTGGCGCGCTCGCCCAGCACCATGACCACGGTGTCGGCCTGGCGCGCGGCCTCCACGGCCTGGGCCAGTTCGGCCTGCTGCTCGGCGGCGGGCATCAGGGCCGGGGCGGGCTTGCCGTCGTTGGCGTCCCAGGGCAGGGCGTAGGCACGCTGCATGTCGCCGCCGCGCGAGAACGTCACCTCGGCCTGGGGCCAGCGCGCCTTGATGCCTTCCAGCACCGTCACGCCCGCACCCTTCTCGACCGTCCACGAGCCCTTGATGTCCTCGCCGCTGTCGCCCAGCGGGCCGATGACGGCGATGCGCTTCAGCGAAGCCGCGAGGGGCAAGGCCCGGCCCTCGTTGCGCAGCAGCACGATGGAGCGCTGCGCGGCCTCGCGCGTGGCGGCGCGGTGGGCGGGGTCGTTGAAGACGGCCTCTTTGCGCGCCGGGTCGCCGTAAGGCTTCTCGAACAGGCCCATGCGCAGCTTGACCGTCAGCACCTCGCGCACGGCGTCATCCACCACGCGCTGCGGCAGCTTGCCGGCCTTCACCAGGGCCGGCAGCTGGCGCATATAGCTGTTGCTGGCCATGTCCATGTTGACGCCGGCCTGCAGGCCGCGAGCGGCCGCGTCTGCGTTGTCGGCCGCATAGCCATGGTTCTCCAGCGACTGCACGGCGAAGGCGTCGCTGATGACAAAGCCCTTGAAGCCCATGTCCCGGCGCAGCACGTCGCGCAGCAGCCAGCGGTTGCCCGAGGCGGGCACGTCGTTCAGCGTCATGTAGGCCGACATGACGGTGCCGGCACCGGCCTCGACAGCGGCGCGAAAGGGCGGGAAGTAGACGTTCTGCAGCAGCACTTCGGGCACGTAGACCGAGTCGTAGTCGCGCCCGCCGTCGGCCGCGCCATAGGCCGCGAAATGCTTGACGCTGGTCAACACGCGCTCGGGCGTGCCCAGCGCCGGCCCCTGCAGGCCGCGCACCTGGGCGCGCGCCATGGCGATGCCCAGGAAAGTGTCTTCGCCCGCGCCTTCGACGATGCGGCCCCAGCGCGCATCGCGGGCGATGTCGACCATGGGCGTGAAGGTCCAGTTGATGCCGGCCGTCCATGACTCCCTGGCCGCGATGGCCTGCGAGCGTTCCACCAGCGCCGGGTCCCAGCTCGCGGCCATGCCCAGCGGCACGGGAAAGACATTCTTGTAGCCGTGGATGACGTCGTAGCCGAACAGCAGCGGGATGCCGAGGCGGCTCTCCTGAACCGCCACGCGCTGCAGTCGGGCGATGAGGTCGGAGTCGATGGTCCACAGCACCGAACCCGCCTTGCCGGCGCGGATGAGCTCGTCCGGCTTTTCCTGGTTGGGCCCGGGCACTTCGGCGCCCAGCTGGGTCAGCTGGCCGATCTTCTCTTCCAGCGTCATGCGTGCCAGCAGAGCCTGGGCACGTTGGACCACGGGATCGGGCGGCGCGGCCAACGCGGTGCCGGCCAGCAGGCTTATCACGGCTGCGAGCGGGAGAAGTCGGGCCATCAGGAGTCTCCGTTGTTGTCGTTGTGAGCGACGGCGACTCTAGGGACGGCCGGGACGGGCGTGAATCGCCGCGCGGGCGATCCACCTATAACATCGGCCGATGCGAGGCGTGATCGGATCGACCGGGCCCATGATGCCCATGACGGGCTATTTCAACAGCCGCTCCGAGCCGCGCCAGTGGGTGGAAGGCAATCTCGCGCACTGGAACGGCTACTTCACGCTCAGAGGGAAAGGCGAGGTCCGCTTCGCCAACGAGACGGTGCAGACCAGCGTCGGCGAGCTGCTGCTGCTCGCGCCCGGCCACCGGCGCAACTACCGCATCCCCGACCCACGCATGGGCTGGGAGTTCTACTGGCTGCATTTTCGGATGACGCCCCGGCTGAGCGAGCAACTGGACTGGTTCGACCCTTCGCGGCCCTGGCAGTCCCACGGCGTGACGGACGTGTCGCTGCGTGTCGAGCTGGCCTCGCAGCTGGAGGCGGCGCATCGCTTCAACCTGACCGAGCCCGACCTGCCGCAGCGTGAAGCCATCGTCGAGGCCCTGCTCGAAGCCTTTGTGTTGCGGGTGGCATCGGCAGCCACCAGCCCGAGCGGCGCCAGCCCGGTGGACCCCCGCATCGAGCGCGTGCTGGAATACTTCCACTGCGATCTGGCCACCCCGGTGAATGTCGACCAGCTGGCCGAGATCGCGGGCCTGTCGCGCTCGCAGTTCTGCCTGCTGTTCCGCCGTGGCACCGGCCGCTCGCCCCAGGCCTACATGGAAGACCGGCGCCTGGAGATGGCCGCCCACTATCTGCGCACCACCGGCCAGCCTGTGGCCGAAGTCGCCGAGATGGTGGGCTTTGCCAGTCCCTTCTATTTCACGCAGCGCTTTCGCCGCCGCCATGGCCTGAGCCCGAGTGGCTATCGCGGCCAGCACAAGCGCAGCTGAACAACGACTCGTTGCAGTTCTTGTGGCCCGTGGCCGTTTCGTCGCCTAACGGCACAACTCGTCTCCCCAGCTTGCGCTTCACGGTTGTATCCGGCGCCTTCTCCTACAGGCATGGAACGTCAGAAGCCTAAGGTAGTGAAGACGGCGGTGCACGGTGTGCCGCCGATCTTCTGAAGGAAGCGACATGGCCAACCAACGTCAATCCAGCGACAAGCAGCAGTCCCAGAGTGGACAGAACGTCCAGCAGGGCGGTCAGCAGCGCGATCAGAGCCCTGGCCAGCAGAACCAGCAGGGTTCGGGCAGCAATTCGTCTCAGCAGGGCGGCCAGAGTGGCCAGTCCATTGGCCGTGACAGCCAGCAGGACCAGCAGCGCGGCAAGTCGGGCCAGTCCGGCCAGCAGCAGGGTTCCAAGAACCGCTGACTGCGCAAGGGCTTGCGGGTGAAGCGTCGCGAGATGCCAAGCCCGGTCTAGCCGAGCCACAGGCCAGGGCCGCTTTTGCGCGGCCTTGGCCTTTTATTCGAAGAGATGACCGAGGTCGTGGTGGCCCATGGACTCGGCCTTGGTGCGCAGGTATTTCTCGTTCTCGGGGCTGGGCCGCGTCAGCGAGGCTTCGCGCTCCACCACGTCGATGCCGAACTCGGCCAGGGCGGCCATCTTCAGCGGGTTGTTGGTCAGCAGGCGGATGCGCTGCACACCCAGGGAGCGCAGCATGCAGGCGGCGGCGTCGTAGCGGCGCGCGTCGATGGGCAGGCCGAGCTGGGCATTGGCTTCGATGGTGTCGGCACCGGCGTCCTGCTCGGCATAGGCACGCAGCTTCTGCACCAGGCCGATGCCCCGGCCCTCGTGGCCGCGCATGTAGATGATGGCGCCACGGCCCTGGGCGGCGATGCGCTTCATGGCGCTTTCCAGTTGGGGCCGGCAGTCGCAGCGCAGCGAGCCGAAGACCTCGCCCGTCATGCATTCGGAGTGCACGCGCACCAGCGGCGGCTCATCGCCGGGCTGGCCCGTCAGGTCGCCCATGCTGAGCACGACATGCTCCTGGCCGGTGTCGTCCTCACGGAAACCGTGGATGGCGAACTCGCCATAGGGCGTCGGCAGGCGGGTGGAAACGATGCGTTCGATCTTCATGACGGGTGACATTGTCCCCCTCGCGGGGAAAACCCGCTGTCGCCCGGGTTAGGCTGTCGCCCCCAACCGGCTTCCAGGAGGTTTGCATGGCCCAGACGATCCAGTTCCAGCGCCCCGATGGCGCCAGCGTGTCCGGTTATCTGGCCGAGGCCGCCCAGCCCCTGGGCGCCGTGGTCGTCATCCAGGAGTGGTGGGGCCTGAACGACCAGATCCGCGGCGTCGCCGAGCGCTTCGCCTCGGCCGGTTTCACGGCCCTGGTGCCCGACCTCTACCGCGGCAAGCGCACCGTCGAGGAGGAAGAGGCCCATCATCTGATGACGGGCCTGAACTTCGGCGACGCCGCGGGCCAGGATGTGCGGGGCGCCGTCAACCATTTGAAGAGCCTCGGGCTCGGCAGCGGCAAGGTCGGCGTCACCGGCTACTGCATGGGCGGTGCCCTGACGGTGCTGTCCGCCACCCTCGTGCCCGAGGCCGACGCGGCCGTCGTCTGGTACGGCATGCCGCCGGTCGAGTATGTGGACGCGAGCAAGATCAAGCTGCCGCTGCAGGCCCATTGGGCGACCCAGGACGAGTTCTTCCCCATCGCCGGCGTGGACGCCCTGGAGGCCAAGCTGGCCGAGGCCGGCGTGCGCTATGAGGCCCACCGCTACCTGGCCCATCACGGTTTTGCCAACGAGGAGGCCCAGGGGCCGGGCCGCATCGCCAAGACCCAGTACGACGCCGCCTGGGCCCGGCAGGCCTGGGACCGTGCGATGCGCTTCTTCGGGCAGCACCTGGCCTGAAGCGGTGGCGACATCGCTCGCGCGCCTGCTGCCCGAGCTGCGCGCCTGCACGCATTGCGAACCGGCACTGCCGCTGGGCGCCAAGCCCATCTTCCAGCTCGACCGCCGCGCATCCATCCTGATTGCCGGCCAGGCGCCGGGCCGCATCGCCCATGAAAAGGGCCGGCCCTTCGACGACGCCAGCGGCGACCGCCTGCGCGCCTGGCTGGGCGTGTCGCGCGAGACCTTCTACGACCCCGCCTGCTTCGCCATCTTCCCGATGGGCCTGTGCTTTCCCGGCACGGCCGCGTCGGGTGACCTGCCGCCGCGGCCCGAATGCGCACCGCTGTGGCGACGGCAGGTGCTGAAGGCCCTGCCGCAGGTCCGGCTGACGCTGGCCATCGGCCAGTACGCCCTGTGCTGGCATCTGCAGCGCAAGGCCTCGGTGGACGAATCGGTCGCCGGCTGGCGCGAAGACCTGGCGCGCGGCCTGCTGCCCCTGCCCCATCCCAGCCCCCGCAACCAGAACTGGCTGAAGCAAAGGCCCTGGTTCGAGGCCGAGGTGCTGCCGGCGCTGCGCCTGGCCGTGGCCCGGGCGCTGGAGGGGCTTAGTCCGCGCGCTCCGGTTTGATGGCCTGGCAGCGCTTGACCAGCTCCTGGATGCGACCGTCATAGGCCATCTGGGCCGCGGGCGTCTGCAGCACCTGACGCTTGAGCAGGGCCTGGCCCGCTGGCGAGGTGGTGAAGGCCTCGATGGCCTTGCCGTCCTCGGTCGTGATGAGGGGGAAGGGTTCCGGCGGCTGCTCACCCAGCGTCGTGTAGATGCCCAGCAAGCCATGCAGAGCGTATTTGCGACCGGGCACCGAGCCGAAGAACTGCTCGGCCGCGGCCAGCTCGTCGGCACTCAGGGCCGCGCTCACCACCTTGTCCGTCGTGGCGTAGAGCTCGTCGGCCTTCAGGGCCTGGACGCAGGCGTTCTGCTCCGCCGGCAGGACGCCCTTGGCTTGACGCTGCTTGGCGGCGACCTGCAGGCCGATCAGGGCCGACTGGGCGGTGATCTTGGCGGTCTGCGACACGGCATGGGCGGCGGAGCTGGCCAGCAGGCAGGCGGCCAGGGCAAGGAGGCGGGTGTTCTTCATGGAGCCGCATTCTCGGCGCTGCATTCAGACCGTCTCGAACGTGCTGCGCCTCACCTGCAGCCGCGGCTCGCTCATCCAGGTCTCGGGGTCCGGGCCGAGCTCTTCAGGGCGCAGGCCCTCGGCGCGCAGCGTGCCCACATAGCCGTCGCGGCCTTGCGCCTTGGCGGCGTAGAGGGCAGCGTCGGCCAGGCTCAGCGTGGCGTCCCAGTCCCAGGTGCGCGGCGCTTCGGGGTCGAGGGGGAAGACGGCAAAGCCGATGGACACGGTGACGGACAGCGAGCGCCCATCGGCCAGCATGAAGGGCTGCTCGCGCACGGCCGCGCAGAAGCGTGCCGCGAGTTCGGTCGCGCCGCTGCGCGCGCCGCCGCGGGCCAGGGCCAGGAATTCCTCGCCGCCCCAGCGCACCAGCACGTCGCTCTCGCGGAAGACGGCGCGCAGCCGGCGGGCGAACTCGGTCAGCACCTGGTCGCCGGCGGCGTGGCCGTGGCGGTCGTTGATGCGCTTGAAGTGGTCCAGGTCCATCAGCACGACGAGCAGGTCGGCCTCGTCGTCGGGGTTGGTGTGGCGCGGCTCGGTGTAGTGGCGCAGGCAGAGCTGCAGGTCGGAGGCGACGCGCGAGTCCAGGTAGCGGCGGTTGCGCAGGCCGGTCAGCGGATCGGTGGTGCTGGCCTCGCGAAGTTCGGCGGTGCGCTGGTCCACCAGGGCCTGCAGCGCCGCCTCGCGCTGGCGCAGCTGGGCGGTGCGCCGCGCCACGCCCCAGCGCAGCAGCGTCCAACCCAGGCCCAGCAGGGCCAGGAAGGCGCCGGCCTGGGCCCAGCGCGTCTGCCACCAGGCCGGCAGCAGTTCGATGTCGAGCAGCAGCGGGCGGTCGCCCCAGAGGCCATGGTGGTTGGTGGCGTAGACCTCCAGCCGGTAGCGGCCCGGCGGCAGGCCGCCGTAGGAGGCAAAGCGGGCGCTGGCGTCGGTGAAGGTCCAGCCGCTGTCCCAGCCCTCCAGGCGCATCATGTAGCGCAGCTTGGGCGGGTCGATGTAGTCCAGGGCGGCGAATTCGATGGCCACGCTGCGCGTGCCGGCGGGCAGCTTCAGGCCTTTTTGCAGGTCCTGCTCGGGCTGGAAGGGCTGGCCGTCGCGGCGCAGGCTGCTGATGACCACCGGTGGCGCATAGCGCGAGGGCGTGAAGGCCATCGGCTCGATGACGAGCAGGCCGCGGCTGCCGCTGAACAGCAGGCGGCCATCGGGCAGGGCGGCGTCGGCGAAGAAGCGCGGCGTGCCCATGGGCGGGCCCTCGGAGCCGCTGAGTTCGTCCAGGCGGTTGGCGACGGGGTCGTAGACGGACTGCTGGCTCCACACCCGGCCCTTGCTGTCTTCGTGCAGGTTGACACCGAAGGGGCGGCCGGGCGCGCCCATGCGCTCGCTGATGCGCTCGAAGCGCGCCCGGCCCTGCTCGTCATAGCCCTTGAGCCGGTGCAGGCCGCTGACGGCGGTGTCGACATAGAGGCTGCCGTCGCGCGTGTGCAACAGCCCGAGCACGGCGGGAAATCCCAGCGCCTCGTCCGGCGCGCCCTGCACCTCCACCAGCTTCTGGCCGTCCCAACGGAACAGGCCGGCCAGGGCGCCCACCCAGAGCTGGCCGCTGCGAGGCTCGACGCGCAAGGCATGCACGCCGCCGCGCAGCGGCTCGCCATCGGCGCGGCGCACGCGTTCGATGCGGGCCTGCGGGGAGGCCAGGCGGTAGACGCCGTCCTGCATGCCCACCCAGACCTCACCGCCCTCATTGGTCGGCAGCACCAGCACGCGGTGGGCCCGCCCGCCTTCCAGCGCCCAGCTGGCCAGCAGGCGGGCGCTGCGGGGCTCGCGGCGCTCCAGGCGGCCGTTGGCCACCAGCCAGACGCTGCCGTCCGGCCCTTCGGCGAGGTTGTCGACCGGCGTGTCGGCCTCGCGCGGCCAGCGGCCGACGGTGCGCAGATCGCCGTCCAGCAGGGCCACCGGGCCGCTGTGGGTGGCCACCATCAACAAGCCGTCGCGGCGGGGCAGCAGGCCGCGCAGATCGCTGCTGGCCAGGGGGCTGTTCGGGTCGGCGTCGGGGCCGCGCACGGCCAGGGCGGGGTGCTGCTGGTGGCGCTGCAGGCCCACGCCATAGCCGCCCACCCACATGGCACCCGTCAGGTCGCGCAACAGCACGTTGACGTCGTTGCCCGCCAGGCCGCCGGGCAGATGCGGGTTGTGGCGCAGCTGGCGCAGCAGGGCACCGCTGCTGCCGTCCAGCCAGGCGATGCCGTCGGTCAGGCCGGCCCAGACCGTGCCGTCCGTGCCCTGGGCCAAGGCCTGAGCGCCGCCCCTGAAGCGCGTCGCCAGCCAATGCGGCTGGCCGTCGCTGTCGATGCGGCCGATGCGGCCATCCACGCTGCCGAACCAGAGCCGGCCGTCGCGATCTTCCAGCAGGGTGCTGATGCCGATGGGCCCCTCGCTGTCGGAGCCGGGAAGGGGCAGGGCCGTCCATTGGCCATCGGCGCCGCGGTGCGCGAGGCCGCGCCAGTGGCCTGCCCACAGCGAGCCGTCGCGGCTCACCGCCAGCGCCAGGACACGGCGCTCGGGTTCGCCGTCGACGCTCAGCGCTTCGGTGGCGAAGCGGCCGGTCTTGGGGTCGAAGCTCAGCAGGCCCTGACCCAGAGTGCCCACCCAGACGCGGCCGGTGCCGTCCTCGGCCAGGGCGCGGATGGGTGTGGCCCGTTCGCTGCCGCTGCCCAGCATGCGCACGCGGTCGAAGGCGGGGTCGTAGCGGGCCAGGCCGTTGACTTCGGTGCCAATCCACATGCCGCCATCGGAGGCTGCGGCCAGGGATCGCACCCAACCGAGATTGCGCTGCACGGCCGTCGCACCTTCGCGCTCGATGGGGCGCAGCCGGTAGCCGTCGAAGCGCGCCAGGCCGTCGCTGGTGCCGATCCAGATCAGGCCCTGGCGGTCCTGGGCGAGGCTGCCCACCACGTCGCGCGGCACGGGCACGGTGGCGAACTGGGGTTCCAGGGCGCCGGTCGCCGTGACCGTCGGCTGCATCGGTTGAGCCAGGGCCATGCCGGCTAGCATGGCCAGCAGCAGCGCGGCCATGCCGCGCCTGAGCGGGGCCAGGCGTGCTGTCATGAACGAATCAGAACACAAGGCCGGTGCGCCTCCGACCGCCCAAGCAGGCGTTGTGGGCCGCGGCCGACGAGGCCTGGCGAGGCACCCGGACAATCGCCTGATGTCTCATGCCGTGTCACTGCTGCGCGCCGCGCGCCTGGCGAATGCCACCAAGCCTTTGACCGCACGCGGAAGCATCCAGCGGGAGTGTTGCGAGGGGTGCCGGCTGGTGCCGACGCATTGCATGTGCGCCTTGCGCACGTCACTGCCGACGCGGGCGGCTGTGTGTCTGTTGATGGCCGACATCGAACCGCTCAAGCCGACCAACACAGGCTGGTTGATCGCGGATACGGTCATCGACACCTTCGCTTTCGGCTGGTCCCGCACCCAACCCGATCCCGCGTTGCTCGCGCTGTTGAGCGATCCGGCCTGGGACTGCCATGTCGTGTTCCCTGGCCAGTACGCCGCACCGGAGCGTGTGGTGCATGCCGTTCAGCCGGCCGCGCCGGGCCGGGACGGCAGGGTGAGACGCCCGCTCTTCATCCTGCTGGACGGCACCTGGTCCGAGGCGCGCAAGATGTTCAGCCGCAGTCCCTACCTGGACCCCATGCCCGTGCTCAGCCTGGAGCCCGCCGGGGCCTCGCAGTACAGGCTGCGCCGCTCACGCTGCAGTGACCATTTCTGCACCAGCGAGGTGGCTGCGCGCTGCCTCAGCCTGGCGGGCGACGTGGCGGCCGAGCAGATGCTGCAGGCCTATCTGGGCGTCTTCACCCATCACTATCTTCAGGCGAAGAACCAGTTGCCTGTCGTGTGGGAGGGGGCGGCGCATCAGCGTCTGCGGGAGGCGATGGATCAAGGGGTCGCGTCTGCGCTGCGTGCAGGCGTGGGGCTATAACCGCGAGAACACACCGCAGATGCACCGGAACATGCCTTCACCCACGTCACCCGCCGCGCCGCAGGCAATGAACCCCGTTCGTGGAAGCTGCGCCTGTGGCCAGCTGCGCTATGAAGTGGCTTCGGCGCCGCTGCAAGTCGTGGCCTGCCATTGCGACCTTTGCAAACGCATGAGTGGCAGCCCCTTCTCCGTCTATGTCGTGGTGCGCGAGAAGGACTTTCGCCTGGCTGCCGGAGAAACCAGTCGCTACCAGGCCACCGATCGCACCACCAAGCACTTCTGCGCTTCATGCGGCACACCGGTATTCAATGCCAACCCGGCCACCTACAAGGGCCTGGCGATGCTCTACCTGGGCACGACCGAAGATCCCCGAAGCTACGAGCCCCGGATGCACATCTTTTGCGAGAGCAAGCTGGCGTGGGTCACGCCCAATGCGTGCAGCCAGCTGTTCACCCGGGCGCCCGCTGACGCCGCTTGAGCTGAATTCAACCGACGGCCCGTGCCCTCAGATCGGCAACGCATTTGTCGACTTGACCTCCTCCATGACCGCATACGTTCGCGTCTCCCTCACCCCCGGCAGCGTCCAGATCACGCTGCCGATGAACTCGCGGTAGGCGCCCATGTCGCGCACCCGGGTCTTGAGCAGGTAGTCGAAGCCGCCGGCGACGAGGTGGCATTCCAGGATCTCGGCGCGGGCCTGGACGGCGGCCTTGAAGTTGTCCATCACGTCCATCACCGTGCGGTCCAGATGCACCTCGATGAAGACCAGCATGGCGGCGCCCAGCTTGGCGGGGTTCAGCCGCGCCTCGTAGCCGAGGATGAAGCCGTCGCGCGTCAGGCGCTTGACCCGTTCCAGCACGGCGGTCGGCGACAGATGCACCGTTTCTGCCAGCTTGAGGTTGGAAATCCGCCCATCGGCCTGCAACACGCGCAAGATGCGTTCGTCGATCTTGTCGAGTTTGGCTGCTTCATCGCTCATCTGGATTTTTCTCTGCGTCGACGTCAATCCTTGGAATTTAATCCAAGTGACACGCCGATAGAGTGCGAAACCTCACCAGGAGACCCGCATGCCCACGCCCTTCGCTGCCCCGACCGAGCAACCGCGCCTGCCCGATCCCTACCGGCCCGAGCATGGCGTCGTGCAGGCCCTGGCCGAACGCGTCGGCAGTGCGCTGGACTGGCCCGGCGTCATCGCCATGGCTGCGCCGTGGGTGGAGCAGGTGCGCAAGAACCCGGCGCCCTTCTGGGCCATGGAATCGCTGCTGCGCGAATACCCCATCACCAGCGCAGAGGGCCTGGCCCTGATGCGCCTGGCCGAGGCCCTGCTGCGCGTGCCGGACGTGCCCACGGCCATCGCATTGACCGCCGACCAGCTGGGCCGCGCCGACTTCGATGGCGCCAGCGAAGGCAGCCCGCACAAGATGCTGGCCTCGCTGTCGGCCTCGGCCATCTCCATGTCCAAGCGCTTCCTGCCGGGCGCCGAAGATGACAACGGCCTGTTCAAGCGACTGGGCTCGCAAACCGTCGTGGCGGCCACCGTGCGCGCCATCCAGTTGCTGGGCCGGCAGTTCGTGCTGGGCCGCAACATCGGTGAGGCGATGAAGGAGGCCGATGCGGCCCGAAAGCAGCAAAAGCAATTGCGCTTCAGCTACGACATGCTGGGCGAAGGCGCCCGCACCGAGGACGACGCGCGCCGCTACCAGGCCGCCTATGTCGGCGCCATCAAGGCCATCGCCGCCGGCCAGCGCGCCGACAGCCCCGAAGCGTCGGACGGCATCTCCATCAAGCTCAGCGCCCTGTTCAGCCGCTACGAAGTGCTGCAGCGCGAGCGCGTCTTTGCCGAGCTGCTGCCGCGCGTGTGGCAGCTCATCGAGCTGGCTGCCAGCGCCAACATCAACCTGACCATCGACGCGGAAGAGGTCGACCGCCTGGAGCTGTCGCTGGACGTGCTGGATGTGCTGGCCGCCAAGATCGCCGTCGCCTACCCGCAGTGGCGCGGCTTCGGCCTGGCCGTGCAGGCCTACCAGACCCGGGCGCTGGCCGTCATCGACGAAGTGGCTGCCATCGCCCGCAAGCACGGCCTGCGATTCATGGTGCGCCTGGTCAAGGGCGCCTACTGGGACGGCGAGATCAAGCGCGCCCAGGAGCTGGGCCTGAATGCCTACCCGGTGTTCACGCACAAGCAGCACACCGACGTGAGCTATCTGGCCTGCGCCCGCGCGCTGATCCAGCATGCCGACGTCATCTACCCGCAGTTCGCGAGCCACAACGCCGGCACCATCGCCGCCATCGTGCAGATGGCCCGCGCCACCGGCGCCCCCTTCGAGATGCAGCGCCTGCACGGCATGGGCGAAGGCGTCTACCGCGAGGTGCTGAAGGACGGCTCCATTCCCTGCCGCGTCTACGCCCCCGTCGGCGAGCACCGCGACCTGCTGGCCTACCTCGTGCGCCGCCTGCTCGAGAACGGCGCCAACTCGTCCTTCGTGCACCAGCTGGCCGACCCGACGGTGCAGGTGCCCGAGCTGCTGGGCTCGCCGCTGACCGAGGTGCGCGCCCGCAGCGCCCTGCCGCTGCCGCCCGACCTGTACCGCGACGCCGAAGGCCGTGGCCGCGCCAACTCCACCGGTGCCGACCTGACCGCCCCGACCCAGCGCGCGCCGCTGCAGCTGGCGCTGGAGACCACGCCCGTGCGTGCCGTGCCCGAGGCCTCGGCCGCCGATGTCGACGCCGCGATGACGCGTCTGCACGCCGGCTTCGGTGCGTGGAACGCCACGCCCGTCGCCCAGCGCGCTGCCATCCTGCGCCGCGCCGCCGACGACCTCGACGCCCGCCTGGCCGAGTTCTGCGCCCTGCTGGTCAAGGAAGCCTTCAAGACCCAGGCCGACTGCATCGCCGAAGTGCGCGAGGCCGTCGACTTCCTGCGCTATTACGCCGACCAGGCCGAAGCCGAGTCCGCGCTGATGCAAGGCCGCGGCGTTTTCGTGTGCATCAGCCCCTGGAACTTCCCGCTGGCCATCTTTGCCGGCCAGGTCGTCGCCGCGCTGGTGGTGGGCAACAGCGTCGCCGCCAAGCCGGCCGAGCAGACACCCTATGTCGCGCTGAAGATGGTCGAACTGCTGCACGCCGCCGGTGTGCCCGCCGATGCGCTGGCCTTGTTGCATGGCCCCGGCGAGACCGTCGGCGCCGGCCTCGTCGCCCATGCCCACACGGCGGGCGTCTGCTTCACCGGCTCCACGGCCGTGGCCCAGATCATCAACAAGGCCCTGGCCGCCAAGCCCAACTCGCCCATCCCGCTGATCGCCGAGACCGGCGGCCTGAACGCCATGGTGGTCGATTCGACGGCCCTGCCCGAGCAGGTCATCGACGCCGTCGTGCAGAGCGCCTTCCGCTCCGCCGGCCAGCGCTGCTCGGCCCTGCGTCTGCTGTGCGTGCAGTCCAGCATCGCCGAAGGCGTCATCGAGATGCTCAAGGGTTCGCTGTCGCAGCTGCACGTCGGCCAGCCGGCCCATCTGGCCACCGACGTCGGCCCCGTCATCGACGACGAGGCCCACGCCAACATCAGCCGGCATGTCGAGCGCCTGAAGCGCGACGCCAAGCTGCTGGCCGAGGCGCCCGTGGCCGAGCCCATGCCGCGCCAGATCCGCCCGGTCGCCTTCGAGCTGCCGCGCATCGCCCACCTCGGCGAGGAGATCTTCGGCCCGGTGCTGCACGTGGTGCGCTTCGAGGACTCGGTCGACGACGTCATCAAAGAGATCAACGCCCTCGGCTATGGCCTGACCCTGGGCATCCAGACCCGCATCGACAGTCGCGCCCAGCGCCTGGCCGACGAGGCCCGCATCGGCAATGTCTACGTCAACCGCAACATCATCGGCGCGGTGGTGGGCGTGCAGCCCTTTGGCGGCGAAGGCCTGTCGGGCACCGGCCCCAAGGCTGGCGGCCCCGACTATCTGCGCCGCTTCTGCGCCGAGCCGCATCTGGAAGCACCGCTGCCGACGCTGGCCATGGACGGCCACAGCGAGGCCCTGGCGGTGGGAGCCGACGCCGGCTGGCGCGACACGCCGCTGCTGGATCGCATCGCCACGCTGCGCCGTGCCGCCGACACGCTGGACGCACCGGCGGCCCTGACGCTGCGCGGCCTGTTCACCGCGGCGCAGACGCAGTTTGCCGACGTGGCCCTGCCCGGCCCGACCGGCGAGAGCAACACCCTGCGCCACCACGCGCGCGGCGTCTTCGCCGTGCTGGGCCGTGGCGAGGCCGGCCTGGCCGCCGTCGTCAGCGCCCTGCTGGCCGGCAACAGCGCGATCTGGCTGGGTGGCGACGAGCGCGCCCGCCAGGCCCTGCTGCGCGCCGGCCTGCCTACCAGCGCCCTGACCCTGCTGCCCGACGCGACGCTGCCGGGCCTGCTCGCCGCGCCCCAGCTGGCTGGCATTGCGCTGGCCTCGTCGGACACCGCCGCGGCCCATGTGCTGGCGCAAGCCCTGGCCGCCCGTCCCGGCGCCATCCTGCCGCTGGTCACGGCGGCCGGCCATGTGCGCCAGCTCTACCGCTTCACGGCCGAGCAGACGCTGACCGTCAACACGGCCGCCGCCGGCGGCAACGCGGCCCTGCTCGCGGGCGTTCACTGAGGCGCAGCCCGCCCCGGCGGGCGTATCCTCGGCGGCAAACATGCCCCGAGAGAAGAGGCTCGCCTTGAGCGCCCGTTCCGTCGCTGAGAATTGCCCGTCTGACGCGGCCCGCCTGGGGCGCCGCGATCTGCTGGGCCTTGCCTCGGGCGGCCTGTTGCCGGCCTGGGCGGCGGCCGGCGAGCCCTTGCTGCCGGCCCTGATCCCCGACGATGTGCTGCTGGACTACCAGCGCTTCCTGGCCGGCCGCGACCCGGCCGCCATCACCGATTACGGCGGCGCCTTGTCGCGGCGCGATGTCGTCGAGGTCGTGCTCATCCACCAGGCCCTGGCCCGCCAGGACCGCAAGCTGCGCCTGAGCATGGCCCCCATGCCCACCAGCCAGCGCCTGCAGGCCGAGCTGCGCATCGGCCATGCGGCCTGCAGCGCCACCACCTACTGGCGCGAAGACTTTCCCCAGCCCGACGGCCTGCTGTTCAGCGACGCCGTGCTGCTGGAAGGCGAGTTCGAGGCCGGCCTCTACACGACGCCCGGCAACGCCCAGGCGCTGGCTGCCCGCCAGCTGCGCGATGTGCAGCAGCTGCGCGTGCTCAGCAACAACACCTGGCGGGTCGACTGGCAGACGCTGGAGCAACTGGGCATGGCCAATGTCCAGCATGTCGCGAGCTGGAACCTGATGCCGCGCATGCTGCAGCAGGGCCGCGCCGACCTGTTGCTGGCCCCCTTCCAGCCCACGCCCGACCTCGCCCTGGTCGTGGACGGCGTGCGCCTCGTGCCCATCCCGGGGCTCAAGGTCAGCATGCGCGGCACGCGCCATTTCCTCGTCTCCGCCACCCACGCCCTCGGGCCGCGCCTGCTTGACCAGCTCAACGCCGGCCTGGCCAAGCTGCGCCAGCAGGGGCTGGTGAGGCGGGCCTATGAGCAGAGTGGCTTCTTCAATGCCAAGGTGGCGGGGTGGACGAGGCTGTGATGGCCTTGCTGTCTTCATGGTCGTGAGCCACCATCCCCACACGCCCGCTGTTCCGGCGTGCAGGGAGAAGACACGATGTTTCCTTGGTTCTGGCTCTGGGCGCCTCAGCTGCGCCTGCCTTTCAGCGGTGACGTGGCTCAAGAGATCGAGCCGCGGCTGGACTGGTTCTTTGCGGGTATCAAGCCCCAGGCCGGCAACGCGCGCATCGAGGCCCGGGCCTTCGATGTCGCCAGCTATGGCGATCAACTCGGCGTCATCACCAAGCTGCTGATCGAGATGGCCGAGCGGCAAACGGCCGAGGTGCAGGCGGCGTCCGGGCCATTGAGGGAACTGCGCGCCATCCATGAACGCATCCAGTCCATCAAGGACGAGGAATGCGAGCGGGAATTGGCGGTGCTGGAGGCGCGCGTGCAGCGCCTGCGCGAGCGTCAGAGGTAGCCGTCGAGGAAGGCCGCCGCCTCGTCCGTCAGTCCGACGATCTTGTTCGTCGCCTGCCGGTAGAACTTGAAGTTCAGCTCGGTCTCCGGGCGGCCGTCGTCCCAGCTGGCAAAAGGCTTGAGTTCGGCGCGGCCGAGGCGGCGTTGGACGGAGGCCGTGCGTTTGACGGTGATGCTGACGCGCGGGGTCTGGCGCTCGACGCCTGGTTTTCGGGGTGTCGCCTGGGCCGCCGTGACGGTGCCACGCGCAACCAGGCCGGCACCGCCTTCGTTCTCGCTGGCGAAGATATAGATGACATCGGCCGCGGCGATGGCTTTGCCGCCATACATGGTCTTCTGCTCGGCGAAGGTGAAGCTCTCGGCGAGCGGGTCGATGACTTCGGCCTTGATGGCGAATCGGGCTGATCGAGCCATCGCCGCGATCAGTCCCACCAGCAGCCGACGGGCTGCGTGCCGGCTGGGACGGCATAGGGCTCATACGCCTGGTCCACGAAGCCGGCCCAGGTCTCGTCGGGTTGCAGCGCCTCGGGGAACCAGGACGCCACTTCTTCGGGCGTCGCCGAGGTCATGATGTAGACGGTGTCCGAGAACGGCCACTCCGGCACATCGAACTGCGTGATCTGAACCCTGATGTCCTGGACATCGGGGCGCTGGGAGATCTTCCGGAACAGCTCATGAAAGAGCTCGGGACCCGGGGCGTCGGGAAGATTGCAGCCAATGCTGCCCACTTCGGCGTTGCCCTCAAAGAACTCGCCAACGGACACCAGCGGGCGCGGCGTCTGGGCGTCGTCCGGATGGCCCAGCCGCGAGACTCTTTCCGTGATGCGTTCGAGAGGGGTCATGGAAACTTTGGAGTTGCTGCGTCAGTTCCATTCTGGACCAGCCGCCCCGTGCCTTCAGCGGCGATCTGTCGTGCGGCGCCTCAAGTGGTCCCCGAGCCGTCGGGGGCCGCCTCATAGCGGCGTTCGCCAGTACGTGGGTTGTAGAGCACCCGCATGGTCTGCCCGGACTCGGGGTCGACAAAGCGCTCCTCGGTCTTCTGCCAGTCGCCATCGACCACCGCGTTGCGGGAACGATAGCGCCAGCGTTCCACCAGCACGGCCGCGGCGATGGCGAAGCCCCAGAGGGCAGCGGGCATCGCGTCGCGATGGCCGGCCAGATGGGCGCCCAGGCCGATCACGCCGACGGCCAGCGCCATGATGAGCAGCAGGGTGCGCAGCATGGCGTGCTCAGACAGGCTGCTTCTCGACCACCACGGCGGTGCCGTAGGCCACGATCTCGCTCATGGTCTGGCCCATCTCCGAGGAGTCGAAGCGCATCATGACCACCGCATTGGCGCCCATCAGGCTGGCGTTCTTGACCATGCGGTCGATGGCGTGGCGGCGGGCCTCTTCCAGCAGCTGGGTGTATTCGGTGATCTCGCCGCCGACGATGGAGCGCAGGCCGGCGAGGATGTTGCCGGCCAGGCCGCGGCTGCGCACGACGACGCCGAAGACCTGACCCTTGACCTCGGTGACGCGGTGGCCGGCGAGGTTTTCCGTGGTGACGATGAGCACGCTTGACTCCTGTGGTTGCAGCGGGTGTGGCGTGATCCTCAGGCCGCGGGCATCAGGAAAACATAAGTGCAGCGGGTCAGCCCACCACAACCGTGCCGGGCGGCACGACATGCGCAAACATCCAGAAGTCGCCCGGCCGGCCCCTGACCAGGCGGTAGCTGTGCAGCAGGCCCTCGCGCTGAAAGCCGCAGCGTTCCAGCACCTTCATGGAACGGGCGTTGGAGCTCAGCGCCGTCGCCTGCACACGCAGCATGCCGACATGGTCGTGCGCCCAATCGACCAGGGTCCGCGCCATCTGGCTGGCAATGCCCTGGCCCCAGGCGGGCGGCGACAGGTCATAGGCCAGCTCGGCCGTGCGGTTCTCGGGCGAGACGGTGTGAAAGCCGATGGAGCCGACCATCTGTCCCGTGGCGCGGTCGGCGATGGCCAGCCGGAACAGCGAAGCCGGCGTGTGGGCGATGGCAACGTAGTGGGCCAGGTCTGCTGCCGCCTGCGGCTTCCAGCTCGTGTGCTCGTGCACGAGGGGCAGGGACAGATAGCCGAACCAGAGCGGGAGGTCGGCGGCCTCAATCGGCCGCAGCATGACCCGCGGGTGGCTGGATTCAGGAAGGGCGGTGAACTGCATGGGGCCATTCTGCTCACCCGCACAATGGCTGGCGATGCTGCCGCTGCCACCGCCCCCCTTGCCCAACGCCGACCCCAGGCCCGAGCCGCCGCCGGAGCCCGATTTCGAGGCCTGCTGCGGCAATGGCTGCTCGCCCTGCATCTTCGACCTGCACGACCTGGCGATGGACGACTACCGCCAGAAGCTGCGCGCCTGGCGCGAGCGCCATCCCGACGCTTCCTGAAGGACCCGCCCATGTGCCGCAACATCCGCACCCTCTTCAACTTCGAGCCCCCGGCCACCGAGGTCGAGATCCGCGACGCGGCGCTGCAGTTCGTGCGCAAGCTCAGCGGCTTCAACGTGCCGTCGCAGGCCAATGCGGCGGCTTTCGACCAGGCGGTGGCGGCCATCGCCGATGAAGCCCGCACGCTGATCGCCTCGCTGGTGACGACGGCCGAGCCCAAGAACCGCGAGATCGAGGCCGAGAAGGCGCGGGTTCGCTCGCAGGCGCGTTTCGGCGGCTCCGGCGGATGATGCGCGGCGCGTCGACTTGACGCCGCCACTCCGGAGGAGATCACGATGCCCAAGCTGCTGTCCCTTGTCGTCTGCATGACGCTGCTCACCTGGCTGACCGTGCTCGTTGCGAGCTTGCTCCGCGCCAAGGCCTGGACGCCCAAGGGCCTGATGCTGGCCTTCGGCAACCGCGACAACCTGCCTGAGGCGACGCCGCTGGCGGGCCGTGCCCAGCGCGCGGCGGCCAACAGCCTGGAGAACCTGCTGTTCTTCGCCGCCCTGGCCCTGGCCGCCCAGGCGGCGGGTGCGACCAACGAGCGCGTGCTGCTGGGTGCCCAAGTCTTCCTGTGGGCCCGCGTCATCTATGTGCCGGTCTATGTGATCGGCGTTCCCTTCGTGCGCACCGGCGTCTGGACCGTCAGCATCGTCGGTCTGGCCATGATGCTGTCGGGCATGGTCTGAGGTCACGCGGCCTGAAGCACAATCGCCGCGCCCCCGGCTCCCTTCCACCGCCATGCGCCTGAAGCTCGCCCTGTTCTTCGTCGCCCTGCTGCTGCTCGTCGCGGCCTGGTTCGCCTTCGCCTGGCACTGGAGCTATTCCTCGGGCGAACGCGCCGGCTGGGTGCAGAAGTTCTCGCGCAAGGGCTGGGTCTGCAAGACCTGGGAGGGCGAGCAGGCCCTGGTGTCGCTGCCCGGCACGGCCTCGGTCGAGAAGTTCCAGTTCACCGTGCATGACGAGGCCACCGCCGAGGCCATCAACAAGGTCATGGGCCGGCGCGTCAACCTGCATTACGAAGAGAAGGTGGGCCTGCCGACCTCCTGCTTCGGCGAGACGCGCTATTTCGTCACCGGCGTCACGCTGGTGGACGAGATCTCGCTGTCGCCGGGTGTCGTCGTGCCGGTGCCTCCGGCGTCCGCCGCGAGTCAGTAAGGCCGGGCTCCGGCATGGCATTGCTGCCATGCCCTGGCAACGTTGTCAGGCGACACTAGCCTGATGGCTTCGCTGTTCCAACCGCTGATCTCGCGCTTCGAGCGCCTCGTCGACCCTTACCCCGAGACTGCCGGCACCGCCCGCCCCGAGGCGCTGCCGACCAGCTTCTTCGCCTTCCTGTGGCGCTGCGCCGATGGTGTGCGGCGACACCTCTTCGTCGTCACGCTGTTCACGGCCGGCATTGCCGCCGCCGAAGCCCTGCTGTTCAGCCTGATGGCCCGCCTGGTGGACTGGCTGGCCACGCAGAAACGGGCCGAGCTGTGGAGCCAGCCCCAGCCCGTCGTGCTGATGCTGCTGGGCGTGCTGGGCGTGTCCATCGTGCTGGCGGCCGTGCAGGCCCTGACCAAATACCAGGGCGTGTTCGGCAACTTCCCGATGCGGCTGCGCTGGGTCTTCCACCGCCGCATGCTGGCCCAGAGCCTGGCCTTCTTCGGCGACGAGTTCGCCGGCCGCATCGCCACCAAGGTCATGCAGACGGCCCTGGCCGTGCGCGACACCTGGCTCATCGTCGTCGACATCCTCGTCTATGTGGCCGTCTACTTCGGCACCCTGGTGGCCATCGTCGCCAGCTTCGACGTCTGGCTGATCGCCCCCTTCGCGGCCTGGCTGGCGCTGTACCTGGTCGCCCTGCGCTACTTCGTGCCGCGCCTGGGCAAGATCGGCCAGGCGCAAGCCGATGCGCGCAGCCTGATGACCGGCCGCATCACCGATGCGTACACCAACATCGCCACCGTCAAGCTGTTCGCCCACGGCCGCCGCGAGGCCTCGTATGCCAAGTCGGCCATGCAGGACTTCATGGTGACGGCCTATGGCCAGATGCGGCTGGTGACGGGTTTCGAGGTGGTCAACACGGTGCTGTCGGCCCTGCTCGTCGGCAGCACGGCCTTGCTGTCGCTGTGGCTGTGGGGCGTGTCGGCCATCGGCGTCGGCGCCGTCGCCGCGGCCACCGCCATGGCCATGCGGCTGAACGGCATCTCGCACTGGATCATGTGGGAGATGGCCTCGCTGTTCGAGCATGTGGGCACGGTGCAGGACGGCCTGGCCACGCTGGCCAAGCCGCAGACGGTGCTGGACGCACCGGCCGCTCAGGAGCTGATCGTCAGCCAGGGCGAGGTGCGCTTCGACCAGCTGCGCTTCCACTATCCCAATGGCAAGGTCGTCGTCGACGGCCTGGACCTCACCATCAAGCCGGGCGAGAAGATCGGCCTGGTCGGCCGCAGCGGCGCCGGCAAGAGCACCCTCGTGAACCTGTTGCTGCGCCTGTACGACCTGCCCGAGAACGGCGGCCGCATCCTCATCGACGGCCAGGACATCGCCGGCGTGACCCAGGACTCGCTGCGCCGCCACATCGGCATGGTGACCCAGGACACCTCGCTGCTGCACCGCTCGGTGGCCGACAACATCCTCTACGGCCGCCCCGATGCCGCCGCCGACGACATGCAGCGCGCCGCCGTGCGCGCCCATGCCGACGAGTTCATCGCCAGCCTGTCCGACCCCAAGGGACGCAGCGGTTTCGAGGCCCATGTCGGCGAGCGCGGCGTCAAGCTGTCGGGCGGCCAGCGCCAGCGCATCGCCATCGCCCGCGTGATGCTGAAGGACGCGCCCATCCTGCTGCTGGACGAGGCCACCAGCGCGCTGGACAGCGAGGTCGAGGCCGCCATCCAGCAGTCGCTGTACTCGTTGATGGAGGGCAAGACCGTGGTCGCCATCGCCCACCGGTTGTCGACCATCGCGGCGCTGGACCGCCTCGTTGTCATGGATGCCGGCCGCATCGTCGAGCAGGGCACGCATGCCGAGCTGCTGGCCCGGAACGGCATCTATGCGCGGCTCTGGGCTCACCAGAGCGGCGGCTTCCTGGGCCTGGACGACTAGGGCCTGTTAACGCTACGGCAATGGGCCGCGCAGACCCGCCGCAAGGGGCCAATCTAGACGCAGCGCGCCGCCCGCACTCGTGTGCGGGCCAGGGCTGCAACAACGAGTGGCTCCTTGCGGCGGGCCTGCCCTAAGGGTTGTGGCCAGAAAGGCCGCATGCTGTGTTGCAAATCCTCGCTGGGCAGAGAGCCCAGCTTGCGGTTTGCTGTCGTGCCTGCGGCCTTTCTGGCCACAACGCGACCCATCGCCGTAGCGTTAACAGGCCCTAGTCCAGCACCGTCCAGCGCCCGTCGCGCCGGCGCAGCAGCTGCTGGGTGAGGGCACCCTTGGCGTCAGGCCCGATGCGGCGCGCCGCTTCGCGCAAGGCGGCAATGCCTTCGGCCGAGTTGGCATCGCAGAAGGCCAGCACGTCGCGCGACGGGATGGCGACGACGGCGCCGTTGGGCGTCTTGTCGGCGAACAGGTGGTCCCACAGGCCGTCCAGCAACACCAGGCAGGCCTCGTGGTCACCGTCCAGCAGCAGGCCGTAGTAGGGCGGGTTCTCGACCAGCCTCAGGCCGGGTTGGCCCTTCACCAGCTTCATCAGGTTGGACAGGGCCTGGCGGTGCAGCACGTTCAGGTTCATGCCCGCCGTGCGCATCTCGTCGCGGCCGACCGAGGTCCAGTGCGAGCCGGCGTCGACGTGATAACCGACGATGAAGACGCCACCGGTGGCCCGCGCCGGCGGCAGCATGCCGGGCTCGTTGGGGATGTCGGGCGGCAACTGCCCCGGCGTCACGCGCATCTCCAGCTCGCTGCCGTCGGGCCCGAGGCCGTTGGCCACGCCGCGCACGATGGGCAGGGCTTCCTGGACGGGCGCACGCGGCGCTGCCGGTGCGGCCCCGGCGGCCGGCGTGGCCGACGCCCCGCCGCTGCGCCGTTCGCGCAGCTCGGCCTGGCGAATGGCCGTGGCCAGCGCCTCGCGCCGGGTCTTGGAGGCCTGCCACACATAGATGGGCGCCAGCAGGCTCAGGAACGGCACCGCGCAGCTCAGGAACAGCGGATATTTGACGAGGGGCGAGGTGCCCAGGGCTGGCGCAGCGCGGCTGACGACCCAGGGGCCGAGGACCCAGGTTCCCATCCAGCCGACGACGGCCAGGGCCGTCATCTGACCCATCAGGCCGATGACGGCCGCCAGGGTCAGGCCAAACAGGCCCCAGACCGGCCGCTCCAGTGACCCGAGCACGGTGTCTTGCAGCAGCAGCTCATCCAGTTGGTCCGTCGTGCCCATGTCCTTCCTCCGCGCCGATGGCGGCGCAGTGTAAGGACCTCAGCGCGGGCTCAGCAGGCCGCTGGTGGGCAGCGCCGCGCCGCGCATCTGGGCGTCCAGGAAGGCGTGGCTGAGCCGGAAGCCTTCGCCCACATCGGACTGGGCGGCCTCGGTGGCGCTGCCGCTGCGCGGGCCGCGCGCGCCACCGCCCTGGGGGCCGTGCATGCCGCCGCCTTCGCCACCACCGCCGCCGCGCCCTCGGCCACCGCCCATGCCGCCGCCGACGGGAGCCTGGCCACGGTGCTGGTCCTGGGTGTGCCAGCCTTCTGGGGCCAGCGTGCCGGCCAGGGCCGCGTGCGAGACGGCGCCGAGGTTCAGCAGCCAAGCCTTGCCCGGTGCAAGGCTGTCGAAGGCCTGGCGGCGTTCGCCGGGGCGGCGCAGCAGGCCCAGGGGATCCTGGTCGAGCTCGCTGGTGATCAGCAGCGTCGCCACGCCATCCGCTGGCGCCTGCATGGCCGGCGGGCTGACGGCGATGACGGCCTGCCAGTCGGCGTCGGCGCGAGCGTCCAGGGCCGTCTGCGCCCCGGTCTCGTAGCCGGCCAGGGCGGCGTGGCGCCAGTCCAGGGCCGGCTGGCCCGCGCGCAGGGCCGGCAGCAGTCGGCGCAACGCGTCCAGGCGCTCGGCGCGCAAGGCGTCGCCGTAATGCAGCTGGCCGAGTTCGCGGAACTCGCCGGTGCGCGCCAGCTCGGAGCGCCAGGCGGCCGCGTCGCTCTCCAGCGGCTGAACGCCCAGCACCGTGTAGCCGGCCTGCGCCCAGGCCGCGGCCCAGCGCTGGCCGGCGTCGCTGCCCTGGCCCAGGCCGGGCAGGTAGACGATGACCGGTTGGCCGGCCGCAGCGCCGGCGCTGCGGGTGACGTTGACGCGCCGGCCCTGCACCTCGAAGCTGGCCAGGGACAGGTGCAGCTCGCGCGTGGCCGTCTCGGCCCAGGGCTTGGGTGTGGGCGGGCCGTCGGCGCAGGCGGCGAGGGCAAGCGTGGCGAGCAGCAGCGTGCGGCGGTCGGGGCGTTGGAGGCTCATGAGCCGCAACGATAGCGGCGCGATGTCGCTGCTTTGTTTCTCGTCAGCTCCCTGAAAAGCAGGCCTAGACTTCCGCCCCATGAGTGCAGAAACCATTGCCTTCATCGGCGGCGGCAACATGGCCAGCGCCATCATCGGCGGGCTGTTGCGCGCCGGCATGAGGCCCGCCCAGTTCATCGTCGTCGAGCCCTATGCGCCGCAGCGCGAGAAGCTCGTCGGCCAGTTCGGCGTCGCCGCCCTGGCGGCGGGTGATGCCAGCCTGGCCGCAGCCACCAGCATCGTCTGGGCGGTCAAGCCCCAGCTCTTCGGCGCGGCGGCCGAGCCGGTCAAGCCCTGGCTGGGCGGCGCCCTGCACCTGTCGGTCATGGCCGGCATCCGTTCCGAGTCCATCGTCACGGCCACCGGCAGCGAGCGTGTCGTGCGCTCCATGCCCAACACGCCGGCCCTGATCGGCAAGGGCATCGCCGGCCTGTTCGCGCGGCCCGCGGTGTCGGCCGAGGAGCGCGCCACCATCGAGCGACTGCTGGCGCCCACCGGCCAGACGCTGTGGGTCGAGCGCGAGGACGACCTTGATGCCGTGACGGCCCTGTCGGGATCGGGCCCGGCCTATTTCTTCTTCTTCGTCGAGGCCATGATGGCCGCGGCCGTCGACATGGGCCTCACGGCCGAGCAGGGCAAGCGCCTGGCTTTGGCCACCTGCGCGGGCGCGGCGGCCCTGGGCCTGGGCTCCGACGAGTCGCCGACAACGCTGCGCGAGCGCGTGACGAGCAAGGGCGGCACCACCTACGCGGCGATCACATCCATGCAGGCGGACGGGGTCGACGCGGCCATCCAACGTGCAGTCCTGGCCGCTCAAAAACGCGCGACTGAACTCGGCAAAGAGTTCGGCTGACATGGAGCCCCCGCGCGAACTTCGTTCGCTGCCCCCCGCGGGGGCGCGTCAGCGCCTTCGGGCGGCCGTGCGCCGCTGACATGGGCATCGCAACACGAGACAGCCTGCGCGACTGGCTGCGGGCGCCGGGCTCATTGAGCCGCCGCCTGGCGCGCCTGGGCCAGCGCTTCGAGGTCCAGGTGCTGCGCCAGGGGGTGGCGCCGTTCCGGGCGCTGGAGCGCGCCGCCCTGGGCCTGCCGCCGCGCGGGCTGACGGTGGTGCGCGAGGTCATCCTGCGAGTCGATGGCGAGCCGCTTGTGTGGGCACGCTCGGCCGTGCACCAGCGCGCGACGACCGGCCCCTGGCGGGCGCTCAAAGGCCTGGGCAGCCGGCCGCTGGCCCATCTGCTCTACGACGACTACCGCATCCACCGCAGCGAGCTGCAGCCGCGCCGCCTTTCGCGCCACGGCCACACGCGGCGCCACGCCGAGCGCCAGTGGCTGCAAGCCACCGGCGAGGCGATCTCGCCGCAGATGCTGTGGTCGCGCAACTCGGTGTTCAGCCGCAGCGGTGCGCAGCTGCGGGTCATGGAGCTGTTCTCTGCGGGTTTGGCCGGACAACGACCGGGCAGGCGACGTCGCTAGAGTCCCTGGACAACTCCAGGGAGACACCATGCGTCGTTTCTTCTGCGCCGGCCTGCTGGCGCTGGTGAGCCTGCAGGCCCAGGCCTTCTGCGGCTTCTATGCCGGCAAGGCCGACGCCTCGCTGTTCAACGAGGCCAGCCAGGTCGTCATCGCCCGCGACGGCCCGCGCACGGTGCTGACCATGGTCAACGACTACAAGGGCGCGCTGACCGAGTTCGCGCTCGTCGTGCCCACGCCCCAGGTCATCCGGCAGGGCCAGGTCAGGGTGGTGGACAAGGCCGTCGTCGAGCACCTGGACGCCTTCTCGGCGCCGCGGCTGGCGGAGTACCACGATCCCGATCCCTGTCGGTTTGATTTCATGTGGGGCGAGCCCGTGCCGGTTCTCTACAAGTCGATCCCGGTGCCGTCTCCGATGATGTCCATGGCCGCCCGGGCCGCCGCCCTCGGCGTCACCGTCGAGGCCGCCTACACGCTGGAGGAGTACGACATCGTCAGCCTGTCGGCCACGCAGTCCGACGGCCTCGAGACCTGGCTGGTCGAGAACGGCTACCGCATCCCCAAGGGCGCCAGTGCGGCGCTCAAGCCCTACATCAACCAGGGCATGAAGTTCTTCGTTGCCAAGGTCAATCTGAAGAACCAGGCCCAGACCGGCTACACGGCGCTGCGCCCGTTGCAGTTCGCCTTCGAGAGCGAGAAGTTCATGCTGCCCATGCGGCTGGGCATGCTGAACGCGCCGCCCGACAAGCCCCAGGACCTCATCGTCTACACGCTGACCCGCCAGGGCCGCGTCGAGAGCAGCAGCTACCGCACCGCTCGCCTGCCCACCGGCGTCAACATCCCCTTCTTCGCCAAACCGGTGTTCAAGCAGGTTTACCAGGACATGTTCGCCGAGCAGGCGCGCCGCGAGGACTACCGCGTCGTCTTCACGGAGTACTTCTGGAACATGGGCTTCTGCGATCCCTGCGCGGCCGACCCGCTGACGCTGGAGGAGCAGCGCAAGCTCGGCGCCTTCTGGGTGGGCGGCGGCGACCCGGTGCAAAACTTCAAGGCCCTCGTCACGCCGGGCGCCACGGCCGGCAAGATGGACCCGGCGCAGATGAACCAGCGCATGTCCTGGGGCTCGCCTGTCATGGTCACACGGCTGCATCTGCGCTACACGGCCAACAGCTTCCCCGAAGACCTGATGCTGACCCAGACCTCGGACCAGCAGAACTGGCAGGTCCGCGAGGTCATCCAGCAGCCCCATGACGGCACGCTCGGCGCCTGCTTCGCCAGCCTCAACGGCCAGGATTGCACCGCCCTGTGCAAGCCCAAGGTGGCGAGCTGGGTCGCCGACAAGGGCAAGGGCCGCATCAAGCCCGGCGTGGATTCCAGCGATCCCATCGTGCTGCAGCGCGATTGCGAATCCGTCTGCACCGCTGCCAAGCAGGCGACCCTGCAGGCGGCCGGCGTCTACTACCAGCGCGAGCTGCCCGAACGCCTGCAGCGCGAGAAGCTGAACCTGGCCCAGCTGACCGGCTGGAGCCTGGCCCGCATCGACGCCCTGCCGGATGCGCAGCGCTACAGCAGCAGCCCGGCACCGGGCACGGAGAAGTCCTGGTGGCAGCGCCTCTTCGGCAAGCCATGAGCCGCCGCCACATCGACGCGCGCTGGCTGCAGATCGGCTTCCTCGCCAGCTTCCTGACCCTGGGCGCCCTGGCGCGCGACTTCGCCATCAGCCCGGCCCAGGCCGCGCTCTGCTTCGGCGCAGCCCTGGCGACCCAGGCTGCCTGGCAATGGGGCCTGGCCCTGCCGCAGCGCCGCCACTGGGGCGGCTATCTGAGCGCCCTGGTCTCGTCCATCGGCATCTGCATCCTGGTGCGCTCCAGCAATCTGTGGGCCCATCCGCTGCTGGCGGTGCTGGCCATGAGCAGCAAATACCTGCTGCGCGCCGGCCGCGCCGAGGTGCGCAGCCATGTCTTCAACCCCGCCAACCTGGCCGCCTTCGCCGCCTGGGCCTGGCTGCCCGGCGCCTGGCTCAGTCCGGGCCAGTGGGGCGCGCAGACGCTGGCGGCGCTGTGGTTCATCGCGCTGGGCCTGGTCGTCACGCGCCAGGCCCAGCGCTGGGACGTCAGCCTCGTCTTCCTCGGCAGCTGGGCGGCCCTGCTGGCCGGCCGTCTCGTCTGGCTGGGCTATGCCTGGGACCCGGGCGCGGCGATGTGGCTGCAGCAGATCAGCAATGGCGCCGTGCTGCTTTTCGCCTTCTTCATGATTTCCGACCCGATGACCACGCCGCAGCGCCGTGGCGCCCGTCTCGCCTATGCCATCGCCGTGGCCGTGGGCGCCTTCAGCTGGCAATACCTGTGGTTCCGGCCGCATGGCCTCATCGTGGTGCTTTTCGTGGCCAGCCTGGCCGTGCCTCTGATCAACCGCTTCTGGCCGCAGGTGCGGTTTTCCTGGGGAACTTCCCTAGGCGGAACCGTCCAGACGGCGGTTTAGCTGTCGGCGAGCTGACGTGTTTGTGATGAAACTGTTTCCATGACGTCATAAATTCGCACCACGCCCATAAACCCCCATAAACTCAGTCCGTATCAGAGGGGCGTTAGTAGACCCGCCGCGCAAAGACGCAACAGGCGGGCTGGAACACTGGGGGCAGTGATGAATACGCGTGATGTGGTGATCTTCAGCGGCGAGCGCTTTGTCGTGCCGCAATGCATTCAAAGAATCGACCATTTGTCGACCCATGGCTGGCAGCTGCGCTACGGCGGCACCAAGCTTTTCTCCGATCACAGCCAGGACGGCAGCGGCGCCCGCCGCGCCCTGGCCATGGCCACCAAGGAACTGCTCAAGCGCATCGCGACGCTGCCGGCGCCTTCCCGCCTGCGCCGCACGCCCAGCCGCAAGAAGCAGAGCGATCTGCCTTCGGGCATTTCCGGTCCTATCGTGCGCCAGCGCGCCGGCAGCCGTGTCCGTGATTGCAGCTTCGCCGTGACCCTGCCGCGCTTCGGCGAGACGCCGCTGGCCCGCAGCGTCTACATCGGCACCGAGAACACCTACACCGTCGAGCGCTACCAGGAGGCCCTGCAGCGGGCCGTGGCCCTGCGCGAGAAGGCCGAGGCCGCCTACCAGCGCGCCGCGACCAAGGAGCGCCGCGCCCAGGCCCAGGTGCTCAAGGTCAAGATGAACGGCCTGCTGGCCAAGGCCTGACGGGTTATCTGAAACCAGCTTGAACCGGCGCGGGGGCCGGTGGCGGACACAATCGACGGCTTGGCTCTTGAGCCCTGCCGCCATCATGTCCGCTGTCGCCACCCCGCCTGATCGTCTTCGTGCCCTGCTGAACGCGCTGCGGCCCGCGCCGCAGGCCGTCAATGCGCGCGAGCGCCTGCGTGTCGTCATCGGCGCCGGCCTGGGCCTGCTGCTGGCCGGCCTGCTGAGCCAGCTGACGATGGGGCCGGGCCTGCCCTGGCTGGTGGCGCCGCTGGGGGCCAGCGCCGTGCTCGTCTTCGGCGTGCCGGCCAGCCCGTTGGCGCAGCCCTGGGCGGCCGTGGGCGGCAACACGCTGTCGGCCCTGGTCGGCATCGCCTGCATGAAGTGGCTGCCCCTGCCGCCGCTGGCCATCGCGGCCATCGCCGTGGCTCTGGCCATCGGTGTCATGTTCACCCTGCGCTGCCTGCACCCGCCCGGCGGCGCGGCCAGCCTGCTGATGGTGCTGACGGCCACCCACGACTGGCATTTCGCTGTTGCGCCGGTGGCGCTGAACTCCCTGCTGCTGGTGCTGGCCGGCATGGCCTACAACACGCTGACCGGCCGCCGCTACCCGCACGCCCAGAACGTCACGCCGGCAGCGCCTGCCGCCGGCGCCACCGTGGCGCCGCCGCGTTTTGGCGACGCCGAGCTGGACGCCGTGCTGGCCCGCTACAACCAGGTGCTGGACGTGCCGCGCGACGACCTCGCCGACCTGCTGCACGAGGCCGAGCTGCTGAGCTACCGCAACCGCCTGGGCGGCCTGCGCTGCGTCGACATCATGTCGGCGCCCGTCATCACGGTGGAGTTTGGCACGCCGCTGGCCGAGGCCTGGGCGTTGCTGCAGCAGCACCGCATCAAGGCCTTGCCGGTGGTGGACCGCGTGCAGCGCATCGTCGGCATCGTCACCCGCGCCGACTTCATGCGCGCGGCCGAGGCCCAGCAGCGCGAAGGCCTGGCCGGCCGGCTGCAGAGCCTGCTGAAGCCCTCGCCCACCACGCACTCGAGCAAGCCCGAGGTCGTCGGCCAGATCATGAGCCGCCAGGTGCGCGTGGCCAGCGCCGAGCGCGCCATCGCCGAGCTGGTGCCGCTGTTCTCGGCCACTGGCCACCACCACATCCCCATCGTTGGCGAGCAGGCCCGGCTCGTCGGCATCCTCACCCAATCCGATCTTGTGAAAGCATTGAGCAGCTATGACTAGCCCCCCCACGCCCGCTCATCCCGCCGCAACGCTGCCACTCAGCGTTGCAAATGCTCGCCGTAGTCCCCGCTACGGCTCCGCTTTGCGCCTTGATTGGCAGCCTTGCAACGGTCTGCTCGGCCGCGTTGGGGCTACTCACAGCTGCTTGCCATGACCCACGACCACGACAAAGACTTCCGCTGGGGCGTGATCGGCCCCGGCGGCATCGCCAACCGCTTTGCCGGGGCTCTCGTGGCCGTGCCGGGCGCCCGCCTCGCCGCGGTGTTCGCCCGCGACGCCGCCAAGGGCCAGGCCTATGCCGAGCAGTGGAAGGGCCAAGGCGAGCCCGCCCGCGTGACGACGGCGCTGGCGGAGCTGCTGGCCGACCCGTCCATCGACGCCGTCTACATCGCCACGCCGCACTCCAACCACGGCGAATACATCCGCGCGGCGCTGGAAGCCGGCAAGCCGGTGCTGTGCGAGAAGCCGCTGGTGACGACGCGCGCCGAGGGCCAGGCCCTCATCGAGCTGGCGCGTTCCAGGGGCGTGTTCCTGATGGAGGCGCTGTGGACGCGCTTCCTGCCCGCCTACGACCTGGCCGGCCGCATGCTGCGCGACGGCGCCATCGGCGAGCTGCGCGCCATGCAGTCGAGCTTCTGCTTTGCGTCCAACTACGACCCCCTGCACCGCCAGTGGAACCCGGCGCTGGCCGGCGGTTCGCTGTGGGACATCGGCATCTACAACCTGGCCGTCACGCGCTGGGTGCTGCAACAGATGAACGACGGCGTCTGCCCCGAGCCCGAGTCCATCGATGTGCAGGCCAAGATCGCGCCGACCGGCGTCGATGCAGCCGTCAACGTGACCCTGCACTTCCCCGGTGGCGTCACGTCTCAGTTCCGCTGCGGCTTCGACGCGGCTTCGGTGAATGCCTTCGAGGCCCTGGGTTCCAAGGCCGGCCTGCGCTTCCCGCTGGACTTCTGGCAGGCCGAGGCCGTCGAGCTGGTCACGCGCAAGGAACCGGCCCAGCGCGTCGAGGCCCCCTTCGTCATCAACGGCTTCGAGGGTGAGATCGCCGAGGCCCAGGCCTGCATCCGCGCCGGCCTGGTGGAGAGTCCGCGCATGCCGCATTCGGAAACCCTGGGCCTGCTGGGCTGGATGGATGCCATCCGTGCCCGCTTTCCCGGCGGCGTCAACAAGGCCTGAAGTTGACCGGTGACGGCGACCTCTTCCGCTGGGCCGTGATCGGCCCCGGCGGCATCGCCAACCACTTTGCCGCCGCCCTGCCCGCCGTCCCCGGCGCGCGCTTGGCGGCTGTGCTGGCGCGCGATGCGGCCAAGGGTCGGGCCTATGCCGCGCGATGGCAGCGCGAAGACGAGGCGCCGGCGCGCGTGACGACGCTGCTGGCGGCGCTGCTGGCCGACGCGTCCGTCGACGCCGTCTACATCGCCACACCGCATTCCCATCATGGCGAATACATCCGTGCCGCGCTGCAAGCCGGCAAGGCCGTGCTGTGCGAGAAGCCGCTGGTGACGACGCGCGCCGAGGGCCACGCCCTCATCGAGCTGGCACGTTCCAAAGGCGTGTTCCTGATGGAGGCGCTGTGCACGCGCTTCCTGCCGGCCTATGACGTCGCCGGCCGCTGGCTGCGCGAAGGGGCCCTCGGCGAGTTGCGCGCGATGCAATCAAGCTTCTGCTTCGCGGCGCCCTACGACCCCGAGCACCGCTTGTGGAATCCGGCGCTGGCCGGCGGTTCACTGTGGGACGTCGGCATCTACAACCTGGCCGTCACGCGCTGGGTGCTGCAGCAGCTGAACGGCGGCGCCTGCCCCGAGCCCGAGTCCATCGAGGTGCGGGCGCGGATGGCGCCGAGCGGCGTGGACGCGGCTGTCAACGTCTGCCTGCATTTCCCCGGCGGCGTCACCTCGCAGTTCCGCTGCGGCTTCGACGCCGCCTCGGCGAATGGCTTCGAGGTGCTGGGCAGTCGGGCCGCGTTGCGCTTCCCTAAGGGCTTCTCGTTCGCGGAGGTCGTCGAGCTCGACGACGAGCACGTCGACGCGCCCTTCATCCTCAACGGCTTCGAGGGCGAGATCGCCGAGGCGCAGCGCTGCATCCGCGCCGGCCTGGTCGAGAGCCCGCGCATGCCGCACACCGAAACCCTGGCCCTGCTGGGCTGGATGGACGCGATAAGGGCTCGTTTCCCGCAGCCGGCCTAACGCGCCACCAGCACGCGGTTGCTGCGCCCGGGGTGGCGCTTCAGCACCATCGGTGCGCCGTCGCCACGCGGTGCGCTCAGCATGCGCACGCCGGCCGAAGCGCCGGCCAGCACCGGGCAGCTGCCGCGGTCGACGTGGCCGAGGGCCGTGGCCAGCATGGCCTCGGCCGGGTCGCCCAGGGCATGGGCGGTATCGTCGGCCACGGTGCAGCCCTTGACGAAGCGGGTGCCGGCCGTGCCGGTGGCATTGGGCTCGAAGCCGTCGGCATAGTCGCCGAAGCCCTGGGCGTTGACGCCGGCGAACTCGATGGGGAAATAGCTGACGCCGCAGTTGTCCTTGGCCGTGAAGCCATAGGGCTTGCCGCAGGTCTTGTTGCCGATCAGCACCACATCCACACCCACGCCGCGCAGGCCGTTGATGATGGCCTCGCTGGCCGAGCAGGTGCCCGACTGGGCCAGCACATAGACGCGCGCCAGGTCCAGCGTCGGCAGCGGCTGCTCCTGGGTGCAGCCGTTGCCGACCAGCAGGCAGGAGGTGTCGAAGAAGGGCGTCGACTCGTTCTCCGCGCTGCGCCTGGCGCTGTACTTCAGCGTCTCGAAGGCCTGGCCGGCCGTGCGCGTGGTGCCGGCAATCATGGTCGCCAGTTCGCTGGCGATGTAGAGATAGCCGCCGCCGTTGTAGCGCAGGTCCAGCACCAGCTCGCGCACGCCGGCTGCCTTGAAGTTGCGCATGGCGGCGATCAGCTGGGCCTCGGACGGCGCGATGTGGTCGTTGAACAGGAGATAGCCGGCGCGCTGGCCCGTCGGCGTCGTCACGACGCGGGCAATGGGCACGGGCGTCTTGGTGACGGCCACGCTGACCAGGCGCTGGGTGAAGGTGGCTCCCCCCGGGCGCGAGAGCGTGAAGCTGTGCTGGGCGTTGGCCAGATCGGGGAAGAGGGCGGCGTTCAGCGCATCGACACCGAACGCATCGCCCACGTCGGCACTGACGCTGTCCACGCTGACGAGCTGGTCGCCGCGCTTCAGCCCGGCGCTGTCGGCAGGGCTGCCGGGTTCCACATAGGCAATCTGGATCTGCCGCGGCGGCAGTTGGTTGGTCAGCTTCCACTCGATGCCATAGCCGGCCTCGACGGCGTTGTCGAACAGCGCGTTCCACTGAGCGGTCGGGTAGGTGAAGCTGAAGCGGTCACGCTTCTGGCCGCTGTCGGTGGTCTGGGGCGTCTTCAGCGCCTCGAAGTAGGCGTCCATGGCCGCGTAGCTGTCGACGCCGCCGAAGCGCGACGGGTCCACACCCGGCACCTCGTCGCGCCACAGATAGGCCTCGTCGACATAGGCGCGCAGCCATTTCTTTTCGCTGTCCAGCGTCGATGTGCGCAGCTTGCCGTCGGCCAGCGTGTTGTTGGCCGCGCATTGCTGGGCGAAGCTGGCCGAGGGGCCGGCGGGGTCGGAAGACGTCCAGCTGCCGCCGCTGCCGGTGTTGCTGCTGTTGCCGGAGGTGCTGCCCGATGAGCTCGGGCTGTCGCCGGTGCGGTAGATGGGCGTGCCCGCCGGGCCACCGCCGCCCCCGCAGCCTGCGAGCAGCAGCGGCAAAAGGACGGCCAGCACGGCTGCGCCGCGGAACGGATGGAACATCAGCAAACTCCCTGATCAAACGGATGCAGGCGGTCTTGGCCGCCTCGGGCCCGCAGTCTAGGGCCGGCTCCGCTCAGCGCACGTAGTGCTTCTCGATGCGGGTGATGCTTCCGTCACGCTGCATGCTGGCGAGTCCCGCATCCATGGCGGCCAGGGCAGCCATGCTGCGCGGGCTGTTCTTGGAAAAGCCCATGAAGGTGGGCTCGGGGTTGAAGTGCTGCAGCGGCTGGCGTTCCAGCCGGCTCACCAGGCCGAGGTGGCGCACCTCCCACAGCCCCACCAGGGCCGTGACGATGACGACGTCGGCGCGCTCGCGTTCCACCAGCTGCACCGCGGTGCTGACGTCGCGTGCGTACTCCACATGGCCGTCCACCTGACCGAGCACCGCCTTGGGGTAGATGTAGCCCGCGCCCACGGCCAAGCGCAGGCCGTGCAGGTCCTGCAGCTTCTCCAGCTTCAGGCCCGAGCCGGCGCGGGTGTAGAAGTGATAGTTCTTGCCGGCACGGTAGCTGCTGCTCCAGCGCAAAAAGCGGTCGCGCTCCGGGCTGTAGTTGACCGTCGTGGTGAAGTCGGCCGTGCCGCGCTCCAGCATGAAGAGGGCGCGCTTCCAGGGCACCCACTGGATCTCGACATTGCCGGCGTAGCCGCCACGCTTCAGTGCTTCGCGGGCAATCTCGATGTCGACGCCTTCGCCGCTGGGATGGCCCTGGGGGTTCACCAACGGCGGGTAGACGGTGTTGACCAGCAGCAGCGTGCCGCCACTGGAGGCTGCGGAGGCGGCGGTGTCGGCGCGGGCCCAGCCCGGCGCCAGCGTGGCGACGCCGAGGGCGAGAAGGCGGCGCCGCGTGTCCATGTCAGCGCAGGGCCAGGTCGAGGGCAGTGCCGGCAAAGACGGCAAATCCCAGCCAGTGGTTGGCGCGGAAGGCCGTGAAGCAGCCCGCGCGATGGCGCCGACGGATCAGCGTCCAGTGCCACAGCGCCTGTGCCGCGGCCGCGGCGATGCCGAGCAGGAACCAGCGGCCCAGCCCCAGGCGCAGGCCCAGGCCGGCCCACAGGGCGAGGTAGGTGGCATAGAAGACCATGATGCCGGGCACGTCCCAGCGGCCCAGGGCGATGGCCGAGGAGCGCACGCCTATCCTGAGGTCGTCGTCGCGGTCCACCATGGCGTATTCGGTGTCGTAGGCCAGCACCCAGAACAGGTTGGCCACCAGCAGGGCCCAGGCCGACAGCGGCACGGCGCGCAGGTTCCACTCCATGCCGCCCAGGGCCGCGGCGAAGGCCATCGGGATGCCGAAGGAGAAGGCCACGCCCAGCACCGCCTGGGGCATGGCCAGCACGCGCTTGGCAAAGGGGTAGGCGATGGCGACGGCCAGGGCCGCGAAGCTCAGCAGGATGGCCGGCGGGTTGGTCGTCAGCACCAGGCCGAAGGACAGCAGGGACAGCACGGCGCCCAGCACCAGCGCCTCCTTCACCGACACGGCGCCCGTCGTCACGGGGCGGCTGGCGGTGCGCTGCACATGGCGGTCGAAGTCGCGGTCGGCCACGTCGTTGACGCAGCAGCCGGCCGAGCGCATCAGCACGGTGCCGAGGGTGAAGACGGCCAGCAGATGCCAGCCCGGCCAGCCGTCCGCCGCAATCCAAAGCGCCGACAGCGTCGGCCACAGCAGCAGCAGCCAGCCCGCGGGGCGGTCCCAGCGGATCAGCTGCAGATAGAGGGCGAACCGCGACGGGGGCGTGACGGCGGGGGTGGCGGTGGACATGGCGGCATTTTCACGCCGTGCGGGCCGTGGGTGAATCCTCGTCGGGGCATAGTCTTGTTACCGCCTGCCCTCTCCCTGCCATGACGCGCCTGCTCGCTGCCGCCCTGATCTCCCTGGCCCTCGCCCTGCCGGCCCACGGCCAGGTCTCCACGCGCGAGGCGTCGATCCAGCGCATCGTCAAGCTTTATGGGGCCGAGCAGAGCATCGGCGCCGATTCGCCCGTGCTGTTTGAAACCTTCCAGCAGATGCGCGAGGAGAACCCGGGCGTGCCCGAGGAGAAGTGGACCGTGGTGAAACAGGAGGTGGCGGCGGCCATCCAGAACATGTACACCCGCGAAGGCGGCGTCTTCGACGCCTTGATCCGCGGCGCGGTGGTCGACATGTCCGACGTCGAGCTGGAGCGGCTGGCCCAGTTGATGGCCGACCCGGTGCACCAGAAGTTCCAACGGCTCATGACCTCTCGCCAAGGCCAGGATCGCATGCTGGAATTGATGGCCCGCGCGGTGCTTGCGTATTTCGGCGAGATCAACGAGGTGATGCGCCGCCACGGCCTCAAGGAAGTCCATTGAAAAGGAGAGACGGCCATGAGTCAGTCCACGCGTGACCTGGTGCTGAGGCATTGGCAGCTTGCCAACGCCCAGGACTGGGATGGCCTGGGTCGCCTGCTGCATGCCGAAATGAGCTACGAGGCGCCGCAGAGCCGCGAGCGCATCCGCAGCCCGCTGGGCTATGTGGACTTCTTTGCCACCTGGCCCCAGCCCTGGCGGGCCGAGGTGCTGCGCTGCATCGCCGACGACAGCAGCGCCATGACCCAGATCAGCTTCATCAGCAGCGCGCCGCCGATGATGGGCATCAGCCTGTTCGACATCAAGGACGGCCTGATCGTGAAAGTGACCGACTACTGGCCCGACCCCTACGAGCCGGGACCTCGGGCGTCGGCGCATGTGGAGCGGTATTGATGGTCACGAGCCGCGTTGCTGCAGCACTGCTTCTCTGGGTCTCGGTGGCGGCCTGGGCCGCGCCGCTGCCCAAGGAAGTCCAGACCCTCCTCGACCTGCGCGAGGCTTGCGACCACTACCGCGGCCAGCGCGGCTTCGATGCCGAGCGCCAGAAGGACATCGACTGGTCGGTCTGCCAAAGCTGCCCCGGCACCGACGCCGAACTGGCCCGGCTGAAGCAGAAGTACAAGGGCAATGCGCCGGTGACGCAGGCCCTGTCGGGCCTGGAGCCGCGCGTCGAGCAGGAGGACAAGGCGGCGCAGGCCAAGTTCTGCCAATCCACGCGCAAGCCGGCCGGCGTGCGCTGAGCGCTCCTGTCTCTGCGGGCTGCTGAACGCTGATGCCCATCACGCCTTTTCATTTCGGACCTGGCGCCGCCCTGCAGGCCATCGCGCCGCGCCAGCTCAGCTTCCTGGCCTTTTGCGCGGCCAATGTCGTCATCGACGTCGAGTCCCTCTACAACCTCGTCCACCGTCGTGAGCCGGTGCATGCCTTCCTGCACACCTATGTTGGCGCGACACTGGTGTGGTTGGCGTTGGCCGCGCTGTTCTGGCTTGGGCTGCGCCTCCCCGCCATTGCAACCCGGTTGCGATTGACGCTGCGCCAGGTCGCTGTGGGAGCGCTGCTGGGCGCCTATTCGCATGTGCTGCTGGACAGCGTCATGCACGCTGACATCCAGCCCCTGCAGCCGTGGTCGGCAGCCAATAGCCTGCATCGCATCGTTTCCCTGTCGTTCCTGCACTGGGGCTGCGTCGTGGCGGGAGCACTGGCGTTGTTGATCATCGGCGCCCGGCAGTTGCTGGCTTCGCGCCGCTGACGCATTTCCGAATCCCCTGGCCGGCGCACGGCCATCCAAGCCGCGCCTACAGTCGCCCGACTTCGCTTGCCGGACCCCTGCCATGACCGACCTCAGCCGCTTCCTCATCACCCAGAAATGGCCCGCCGCCCACCCCGAGCGCCTGCAGCTGTATTCCCTGCCCACGCCCAATGGCGTCAAGGTGGCCATCGCGCTGGAGGAGATCGGCCTGGCCTATGAGCCGCATCTGGTGAAGTTCGACACCAACGACCAGCTCAGCCCCGAGTTCCTGTCGCTGAACCCGAACAACAAGATCCCCGCCATCATCGACCCCGACGGCCCGGGCGGCCAGCCGCTGCCGCTGTTCGAGAGTGGCGCCATCCTGATCTACCTGGCCGACAAGACCGGCCAGCTGCTGCCCGCCGACCCGGCGCGCCGCTACGAGGCCATCCAGTGGCTGATGTTCCAGATGGGCGGCATCGGGCCGATGTTTGGCCAGGTCGGCTTCTTCCACAAGTTCGCCGGCAAGGACTTTGAAGACAAGCGTCCGCGCGATCGCTACATCGCCGAGGCCAAGCGCCTGTTGGCGGTGCTGGACCGCCACCTCCAGGGCAAGGCCTGGATCATGGGCGACGACTACAGCATCGCGGACATCGCCAGCTTCCCGTGGATCAACAACCTGGTCGGCTTCTACGGCGCCGGCGAACTGGTGGGCTTCGACGACTTCACCGAAGTGAAGCGAGTGCTGCAGGCCTTCCTGGCGCGGCCGGCCGTGCAGCGCGGGCTGAAGATTCCGGCAAGAGACTGAAGCCTCTCGTCCAGCCTTGCGCGGCTGCACGCCGGCAAGTCTGACCGGTCCCCCGCGGGGACGGCGATGCTTGCGGCATTGAGCCGCAAGCACATCGCCAACGCGGGCCGGCTCGGGAGCGGCCCAGCGCTCGGCCCGAATGCGAAATGCGGAGGTTCAGTGCGCTTCACCCGTGATGGCGCGGGCCCGCTGCAGCGACGTGACCACGAGGCGCGCCGCCGTCTCGGCCAGCTCTGGCGTGTGGTCGGCCATGACCTGCATGCGCAGGCGGGCGCTGTTCAGCGACACGGCCGGGTACTCGACGAGGTTGGCCAGCAGGCCGGCCTCGGCCATCTCGCGGCTGGCCACGCGGGCCGTCGCGTCGTGGCCCAGCATGACGGGCACGATGGGCGAGGGATGGCCCAGCACCGTCACGCCCTGTTCGGTCAGCGCGCTGCGCAGGGCCAGGATGGCGCGCATCAGCCGGCCGCGTCGCTCCACGCCCTCTTCCGAACGCACGATGGCGACGCAGGCGCGGATGATGGCCACCTGCACCGGCGACAGCGCGTTGGAGAAGGTGTTGGGCGCGGCGTAGAAGCGCAAATATTCCTTGATCGCCGGGTCGTGGCTGGCGACAAAGCCGCCGTTGGACGCGAAGGTCTTGGAGAACGACCCCATCACCAGGTCCACCTTGCCCAGCATGTCCTGCAGTTCAAGCTGGCCGCCGCCGTTGGGTCCCAGGCAGCCCAGGTCGTGGGCCACGTCGACCATCAGCAGCGCGCCGTACTCATGGGCCAGCGCCTGCAGGCGGGCGATGTCCGGCGAGTCCGCGTCCATCGAGAAGCAGCCCTCGGTGACGAGGAGGATGCCGTTGTGCGGGTCGCGATGGCGCACGCGCTTGAGCAGGCGCTCGACGTGGTCGGCGTCCAGGTGGCGGTGCAGGTGGATGTTGGGCGTCGCCGCGCGTGCGCCTTCGTGCAGACAGTTGTGCGCGAGCTGGTCGATGACGATGTGGTCGGTCTCGCGCACCAGGCCCTTGATGGCTCCGAAGCCCGCGGCCCAGCCGGTCGGGAACAGCAGCACCTCGGGCGTCTTCAGCAGCTCGCCCAGCTCGGCCTCCAGGGCCACGGCCTCTTCGACATTGCCGGCCAGGGCGGTGGAACCGGCGCTGTGCACGCCATAGCGATCCATGGCTTGCTGGGCCGCCGCGCAGACCTTGGGATGCTTGGCCAGCGACAGGTATTCCTGCGATGAGAAGTTCAGTCCCGCGTGGCGCTGGCCGTTCAGCAGCGTCAGCTCGGCGGTGGCACCGGGCCGGCCGCCCAGGCGCTTGGCATAGGGGAAGACGCCGTGCGTCACCCGCCGCTGCGCCCAGGCGTGGAAGGCCCGGGCCTTGGCGGTCAGGTCGGCGCCGGGTTGTGTCAGATAGTCGAAGGACGAGCCCTTCAGCTCGGCTCCGACATGGGAGTCAGGTTCCTCCCTCACCGTGTTCTCCACGGTCCGTTCCATCAGTTCGTCCATAGCGGCCCCCAAGAAAAAAGCTTCGTTGTGTTGTGTGGTGGACTGTGCGCAGCCTCAGTGCGGTTGACATCCGCACTTCTGTCGAATTCGCAGCGACAGGGCGTTCAGGCCGGACGTCGCTCGCGCTGCTTGGCCGCGACGGCCCTGACGACGGTCTGCAGCGGCGGTGCGGCCGCGAACTCGGCCTCGTGCGGTGCCAGGGCCAGCGTCAGCAGGCGCTGCACGGCGGGCTGGTCGATGTCGTCTGCTGATGCCAGCCGGATGCTGCGCACCCGCACCCCGTCGCCCTCGAGCAGGCGTTCCGGGTCGGGCAGGTCCTTGCCATAGAGGAAGAACAGCGTGACCCAGCGTGGATAGCCGGCGATGGAGACCAGGCTGGCCGAGGCCTTGTCGGCCCAGGCATAGCCGATGGCCAGCGCGTTGTAGTTGTCGTAGACCAGCTCGTAGCCCTGCGGCACCCGCGCGCGCAGCTTGGCCCGGCAGGCCGAGAGCGTCTCGGCCATCGCGGGCGTGTAGCGGGCGATGAAGTCGGCCACCTGGCGGGCCGTCGCGTCGGTCGGCATCGGCGCTCCTGCTGTGCGGGCACTGTAGGCCGGATCGGCCCGCGAGTGCGCGCGCGAGGCGGCGTGGCGCGGTTTTCATTTTTTGCATTTCCCTGAGTGCCGCGCGACTCTAGGGAGAAGGTTTTCCCGCTGCCTCATCCATTTGGGTGAATCGCCGGCGATGCCCCCTGGGGAGGGGGTGGCTTCAGTCCTGGGCCAGGAAATAGGCGGGACTGGCCAGCAGCAGCGAGACCAGGTCGGCCTGGCGGCTGGTGCCGGTCTTGTTGAAGACGCTCTTGAGCTGCGTCCTGACGGTGTTGATGGAGGTGCCGCGCTCGGTGGCCAGCTCGTCCAGGGTCTGGCCCGAACACAGGGCCGCGGCCAGTTCAGCCTCGCGCTTGCTGAGGCCGAACAGCTGGCGAACGGTGTCGGCCGTGACATGGGGCGTGGCCTCGGGGTCGAAGACAAAGAGCAGGGCCGCGCCCTGCTTGCGGGCCTCGTCCTTCAGGCGCAGCGGTGCCAGCATCAGCACCAGCGGCGTGCGCCCGCGCCGCGGAAGGGACACGACGCCGTTCAGTGCCGAGGCCTGGCCCTGGCTGGCACGCAGCACCTTGGTCAGCTCGAGGTTGAGGTTGCGCGTGGCCTCGGTGTCGCGCGTCACCAGATGGCCGTGCTCCACCCACAGCGCCTGCCGGCTGGCGAGCAGGGCATCGGCGCTGCGATTGCTGTGGGCCAGGCGGCCGAATTCGTCGAAGAGCAGGGTGGGCATGGCCAGCACGTCGAGACTGCTTGCCAGCAGGTTCTGGCCCAGCTGCATGTCGATGAAGCGCTGGCGCATCTGGAAGGCGCGCTGCATGTGCGGCACCAGGCGGTCGAGCACGGCGATCTCGTTGCGGCTGAAGGGCGGCTGCTGCGGCGAGCGCTGCAGGAAGACCTGGGTCAGCCACGGGCCCTCGCGCAGGATGTTGCTGGCCGCGGCGTAGGCCACACCCTGGGGGACGATCCACTCGCGGTAGAAGCGCGACTCGGGAAAGCGCTCGGGGTGGGGGATGTCCAGGTTGCTGGCGTAGAAGGCCGCAATGGGCAGCTTGGCCATCTGCAGCGACAGCAGATCCTCGGGCGCGTACTCCAGCGCATAGCTGTCCAGCCAACGGCGGTCGAAGCCATGGGTCCACAGGAAGCGCGCCTCCTGCGTCTCGGCGTTGCGGACGAAGACGAGGACGGCCTTGAGGTTGAAGGCGCCGCAGCAGGCCTCGGTGAAGGCCTGGAAGCCTTCGGGCGCCAGCACGGCTTCATAGAGAAGCGCGAGCAGCCCGTCGAAGCCTCCCAGCGCCGGTTGCGTTGCACCGGTGGTGTCGATCATCGAAGTGGATCGTTCTTGAGCGGTTTGCCAGGACATGCCGGGCTCGCGGTGTGTTTCCACCGCGGCGCCGGCATGCGCCCCCTGGCTTCCTCCCCATGGGCGGCGCCATGCTAGCCACGGCACCGAGCGGGCGCCAATCGAAACCATCACTTCTGTGGATTCAGCGGCTGGCGATGCGGCGGGCCTGTTCGGCCTCGCCGCGGTAGAGCGCGGGGACGGCATCGCCCCAGAGTGCCAGGGCCTGGGCCGCGCTGGCGGCGGCGCGCGCCGGGTCGCCGGCCTCCTGCTCGGCCTCTGCCTGCAGGCCCAGGGCCAGGGCCCGCATCCAGCGACGGCTGGCATTGTCGTTTTGTCCTGGAGCGGCCTGCATCAGGGCCTCGGCCTCCCGGGCCAGACGCAGCTTGTCGGCCGGACGCTCGCTGGCGCGGCCCGCCCACCAGGCGGCCTCCGCGCGCCAGCGGCTGAGATAGAAGTCGCCGGCCAATGCATCGGGAGACGGAAAGGCGGCCAGCGCGTCGCGCAAGGCACGTGCGGCGACGGGCTGGGGGCTGGCCTCCCAGCGGGCGCGAGCCTCGCTCAGACGCAGCAATGCAAGGTCGCGCTGCGCGGCCTGGTTGTGCGGATCGCGCGCCAGCTCCAGCTTCAGCACGGCGCGAGCCTGGTCGAGCAGGCGCTGCGCTTCGTCGTGTTCGCCAGCGAGGCTGGCGATGCGCGCGGCCAGCAGCCGTGCCGGCACCAGCTGATAGCGGTAGTTGCTGTTCTGCGGATCGCCACGCACGGCGGCGTCGCGCAGCGCCAGCGCCGCATCGCTGTCGCGCCGGGCCAGCGCCAGATCGCCATTGAGCACGGCCCAGTTGGCGCGCAGCTGATGGCTCCAGGCCGCCTCATGGGCCCATTCGGCGGATGCGGGCTGCAGTGCGCGCAGGCGTTGGAAGAGCTCGACGGACTCGGTCAGCAGGCGGCCGGCGCCGGCCAGGTCGCCGAGCTGGGCCTGCATCGGATTGCCGCCCTGGATCAGGCCGAGGCGACCGGTGACGGTGGCGAGCTGGGCCAGGTTGTGCGGGTCGCGCGGATCCAGCGCCAGCACCTGTTCGTTGAGCGCACGGGCGCGCTGCAGGGCCGTGACGCTGTCGCCGAGGCGGCCGGCCCGGCTGGCGAGCAGGGCGCGGCCCTGGAACATGTCGGCTGCTTCTCGCAGCGCGGTGCTGTTTCGTGCCACCGAGGCCAGGTAGAACGGCTGCAGCGCAATGGCCTTGTCGATGTCGCGCCGGGCGGCGTCCAGCCTTTCCTGGCTGGGCGAGAAGCCGTCGCCCTGCAGCTCGGCGATGCGCGAATAGCTCTCGGCCAGCTCGCGTGCGAGCGCCGGCTGTCGGGCGAGGTCGGGGCCGAGCTCGGCGGCCAGGCCGTCGAGGTAGCGCAGCGCGTCCTGCAGCAGGGCTTCCCGCGTGGCGAGGCTGCCGGGCAGTTGGGCGATCTGGTCGTGATAGCGAAAGACGAGCTGGCGTGCCAGTTCACGCAGCTGCGTGAAGCGGGCTTCGGCGCGCGCCTGGGCGGCATGGGCCTCGCGCATCTGCCACAAGGTGCCGGCGAGGCCGACAACCAGCGTCAGCGTCGCCAGGCCCGCGAGGCCGACCGCGACCCGGTGACGGCCGACGAAGCGCGCCGCGAGATAGCCCGGCGTCGGCGCCCGCGCGCTGACGGGGTGGCCGGCCAGGTGGGCGCGCAGGTCGGCAGCGAGTGCATCCACGCTGGCGTAGCGACGCGCGGGGTCCTTCTCCAATGTCTTCAGCAGGATGTTGTCGAGGTCGCCCTTGAGTCGCTCGCGCGTGCGCCACCAGCCGGGCGAGGGCTCGCGCGGCTCGCCGAGGCTGGAGGGGCGTGTGGGCGACTCGTTCAGCACGGCCTGGGCCATCGCCTGGGGCGTGTGCGCATCGCGGCCGTAGGGGCGCTGGCCCGTCAGCAGCTGGTAGAGCAGCACGCCGAGGGAGTAGACGTCGGTGGCCGTGCCGACCGGCTCGCCGCGCACCTGCTCGGGGCTGGCGTGGCTGGGCGTGAAGGGGCGAGCCTGGGTGTGCTCCGCGTCATCGGGGTCGAGCGCCTTGGCGATGCCGAAGTCCAGCAGCTTGACCTGGCTGTCGGCGGTCACCAGCACATTGCCCGGCTTGAGGTCGCGGTGCACGAGCAGGTGGCGGTGGGCATGGGCCACCGCATCGGTGAGCTGCAGGAACAGCCGCAGGCGGGCTTCCAGCGGCAGGCCGGCGCAGGCGGCGTCGATGGGCCGGCCCTGCACGCGTTCCATGACGAAATACGGCAGGCCCTGCGGGCTCAGGCCGGCATCCATCAACCGGGCGATGTGCGGATGGTCCAGGCGCGCCAGCGCCTGGCGCTCCTGGGCGAAGCGCTGCAGCACGGCCGCCGAGTCCATGCCGCGCTTGAGCAGCTTGATGGCGGCCTCGCCCTCGTAGGCGCCGTCGTCGCGCAGCGCGAGCCAGACCTCGCCCATGCCGCCGCTGCCCAGCGGCACGGTCAGCCGCCAGGGCCCCAGGCGCAGGCCCGGGTGACCGCTGGCGGCAGCCGGCGTGGCGAGAAAGGCGGCAGCGTCCGGGCTGGCCTCGGGGTCATGGGCCAGCAGGGACAACACCTCGGCCACCGCCTCGGCCGGCTCGCCGCTGGCGTGCAGCCAGGCCGCGCGCTCAGCCGTCGGCAGATCCAGCGCCGCGTCGAACAGCCGGCGCACGGCCGGCCATTGCTCGGGGGGGCACTTCGGCGTCGTCATGCCCGCAGTGTGCCCGCCCCGACGCGCCAGCTCAGCGTGGCGCCTTGGTCAGTGCGATCAGCTCCTGGGTGTTGGTCACCACGCCCGTCGGCGCCGGCAGCGTGATCGTCGTGACGTTCTTGGGCATCATGAAGGGCACGGCGTTGGTGGTCCACAGCGTCACCTGCGTCGGCGCCGCGAAGCTGTCCTTCAGCAGCGGCAGCACCGCCGCCAGCAGCGGGCTGGTCGCGGCCGGCCCCTGGACCTGGAAGTCCTTGACCGTGAACTCGACGCGGTATTTGCACGCGTTGGCGAAGCTGCCGGCCGTTGTCGTGACCGTCTCGTTGGCATCGCGGTTGATCTGGAACTCGTATTTGAGGACGACCGCCGTGGCGCCGCCCAGCGATGCAAAGCCGTCGGTGATGCTCTTGCCCGTGATGGTGGCCGTGACATTGATCTTGCCGCTGCCGCCTCCGGGGATGCCGGCGGCGGTCAGCCGCTGCTGCCAATCGGGCGGGTCGTAGGTGGTGACCGTGTCGTTGGCGCCGGCAGCAGCTGCCTCCTCGCCGAGCACGGCGCCGGTGACCGGGTCCAGGTAGACCGTGCCGCCGGCGGTGCCGTTGGCGGTCAGCGTCGCGACGGTGGCCGCCTGGCCCTTGTAGCTGCCCGCCGTGAAGTCGTACTTCACCGTCATCGTCGTGGAGCCCGCCTGGCTGGAGGTGTGGCGCAGCGTCAGCGAATCGCCGGCCTTGGCGACCAGCGGGACGCACTCGTTGCCAGCCGCAGGTGCAGGCGCCGGAGCGGGTGCCGGAGCAGGAGCGGGAGCGGGAGCGGGAGCAGGAGCAGGAGCAGGAGCAGGAGCGGGTGCGGGTGCGGGTGCGGGTGCGGGTGCGGGTGCGGGTGCCGGTGCGGGTGCGGGTGCGGGTGCGGGTGCCGGTGCGGGTGCAGGTGCAGGTGCAGGTGCAGGTGCAGGTGCAGGCGCCGTGGGTGCCGCCGCCGCGGGGTCGGGCGTGGGGTCGCCACCGCCACCGCAGGCGACCAGGGCGGTGGTCAGCAGCAAGGAGAGCGGAGCCAGGGTTTTGGGTCGGGGAGCGGGACGCATGGTGAACCTCATCGCGAAAAGCCGGAAAAAGCCGGGCCTGTCCGCTTACGCCGCGTGGCGGCGCCAAAAGGCTCACGCAGATTGAAAACATGCACCGCTAGGATGCGCCATCGATGAGCGAAGAACCGCCCCTGTCCGATGTGACCGTCTGGCTCAACCAGCAGGCTGCCGATGCCGATGGCGTCGGCAATCACCTGTTTGCGATGCTGTATGACGAGTTGCGCCGCCTGGCGCGAGGCCATCTGCGCCACGAGGCGGCCGGGCACACCTTGTCGGCCACGGCGCTGTCGCACGAGGCCTGGTTCCGGCTGGCAGCCCAGACGCGCACCCAGTGGCGCAACCGCAGTCATTTCCTGGCCGTCGCGTCGATGATGATGCGGCGCATCCTGGTCAACCACGAGCTGGCGTGGCGGGCCGACAAGCGTGCGGCCGAGCGGGCGGCGATCACGCTGTCGGGCCTGGAGCAGCTGGCCCTGCCGGCCGACCGCGATGTCGTGGCCGTGCACGAGGCCCTGCTGGCGCTGGAGGCCGTGGACGCCCGCGCGGCCAAGGTCGTCGAGCTGCGCTTCTTCGGCGGCCTGGAGAACGAGGAGGTCGCCGAGGTGCTGGATGTGTCGCTGGCCACCGTGAAGCGCGATTGGACGCTGGCGCGCGCCTGGCTGCACCGCGAGCTGACCGACGGCTAGACGCGGGCCGTTCAGTCCAGTGCCACGACGCGGTCACCCGTCTGCGGCCGGCAGCCGGCCGCCAGTGGCGCGCCGCCTTCGCGCCACACCACCCCCTGAGGCCCGTGACAGAACTCGAGGCGCCGGGCCGCTGGCCAGCGGTGCAGCGCAAAGGCCTCGAGGCTGTCGGGCAGGCTGGTCTGCACGATGCTGGCGCGCAGTTGCTCGCGGGGCTGGTCGTCGAAATGCAACCAGGGCATGAAGTGGCCGGCCACGATCAGCCAACCGGCCACGTGCACGGGTTCGGGCGCATAGCCCTCGCGCTGCAGCCAGGCCTGGGCATCCGCGCGCGCGCGCATGCCGCCTGCGGCCGCGGCGAGCAGTTCGGCCACCCACTGGTTGCAGTTCTGGTACTGCGTGCTGAAGGGGTAGGCGTTGGCGCTGTAGCGGGCGTTCAGCAGGCCCAGGGCGACGGGCTTGTCCAGGGTTGTCGCGGCCAGCGGTGCGGCGGCCTCGGGCGGCAGCAGCACCAGGCTGACATAGCCGACGTCGACGTCGTCGCTGCCCGAGATGAAGCCGGCCAGACCCTGGTCGAACAGGCGGGGCTGGCCCTCGGCGCAGGCGTAATAGAGCTGGCGCACCGCCCACGGCGTGTCCAGGCCGTCGGCCAGGGCGACGGCAGCGTGCGAGTAGCGCAGGCCGAAGCGCGACAGGTCGGTACCCGAGCGTGCAATCAGGGCGGCCGGGCTGCCGGATTCGATAAGCGCTTGGCGGATGACGGCCGTGAAGCGCAGCAGCCGATCCTGCTGCGCGGCGGTGACGTCCCGGTGCGGATCGCAGGCTCTGGGCAGTGCCCCGGCCTGGGCGACGCCCGCCGCCAGCAGCGTGGCCGCCGCCAGGGCGGTCCGGATCAAGGCGTGACGACGCGCGCGGCCAGCTCGCGATGCCAGGCGTCTTCCAGCACCAGGAAGAAGGCTTGGCCGGTGTCGGCATGCGCGAAGGCGACGCCATAGGCCTGCGGCGTGGCCTGCACCTCGTCGCCGACGCTGATGGCGCGTGCCGCCAGGGCCTGCTGGGGCAGGGTCAGCTCGACGGGGGCGGCGCCCTCGCGTTCCAGCTTCAGGCGCAGCTTGCCGGCGGTGTCGGCCTGGGCCACTTCGGTGACGCGGTAGCGGCCCTCCGCGCGGCGTTCGCCGCCGCTGCTGCTGTTGGACGAGCCCTTGAAGGAGTCCGACACGCTGCCCGAGGCGGACGAGCCGGCGTCGGCGGCAGACGAAGCGGTGGTGGACGAGGCCAGGGCGGCTTGCGTGGCCAGGGCCAGGACGGCGATGAGAACGAGGCGCATCGTGGGCTCGCGGAAGATGGGTGAGGAGGGCCAACGATAGCGCGGATGTGTCAGCGCTTTGTTACCGGGAGCCGTCTTCCAGCGAGTCGAGGATGGGACAGTCGGGCCGCTCGTCGCCATGGCAGCTGTGCACCAGCTGCTGCAGCGTCGCCTTCATGGCCTGCAGCTCGGCGAGCTTGGCCTCCAGTTCGTCGAGATGCTGCTGGGCCAGGGCGCGCACTTCGCGGCTCGGGCGGTCGCGGTCCTGCCACAGGCCGAGCAGGGCGCGGATCTGCTCCAGCGAGAAGCCCAGGTCGCGCGAATGGCGGATGAAGCGCAGCAGGTGCACCTCGCGCTGGCCGTAGACGCGGTAGTCGGCCTCGCTGCGGGCCGGCGGCGGCGCCAGGCCGATGCTCTCGTAGTGCCGGATCATCTTGGCCGAGACGCCCGAGGCGCGGGCTGCTTCGCCGATGTTCATGCGCGGCTCTCCATCGCCGTGCCGCGCCAGCGCTTCAGCGTCAGCGCATTGGCGACGACGCTGACGCTGCTGAAGGCCATGGCCGCGCCGGCAATGACAGGGCTGAGCAGGCCGAAGGCCGCAAGCGGGATGCCGACGACGTTGTAGGCCAAGGCCCAGAACAGGCCCTGGCGGATCTTGGCGGCGGTGCGCTGCGAGATGTCGAGGGCATCAGCCACCAGGCGCGGGTCGCCGCGCATCAGCGTGATGCCGGCAGCCTCTGTCGCCACGTCGGCACCGCCGGCCATCGCAAAGCCCACCGACGCCGCGGCCAGAGCGGGACCGTCATTCAAGCCATCGCCGACAAAGGCGACGACGGCGCCGCTGTCGCGCAGGGCCTGCACGGTCGTGGCCTTGTCGGCGGGCAGCACCTCCGCATGGACTTCGGTGATGCCGAGCTGGCGCGCCACGCCGGCCGCCGCGCCGCGGCTGTCGCCGGTCAGCATGACGGTGCGGATGCCGCGGGCCTGCAATTCGGCGACTGCTTCGGCAGCCGTGTCCTTGATGCGATCGCCAAAGGCCAGCAGGCCGAGCAGGCGGTTGCCTTCGATGAGCCAGGAGACGGTGTGGCCCTCAGCTTCCAGCCGATGCGCCTCGGCCGAGGCTTCGACACCCAGTTCCTGCGCCAGACGTGCGCTGCCGAGAGCGAGCTTGCGCCCCTGTACGACGCCTTCCACCCCCCGGCCAGGCAGGGCGCGGGCCTGCTCGACAGGCAGTGCCGGCAAGCCCTTGGCTTCGGACAGCACGGCAAGGGCGAGGGGGTGGCTGCTGCTGCGCTGCAGGGCTGCGGCGAGTTGCAGCACTTCCTCGCGGCGCATGCTTTGCGCCGGCAGCACGGCACTCAAGCCGGGTTGGCCTACCGTCAGCGTGCCCGTCTTGTCGAACGCGACCACCGTCACCGCATGGGCCAGCTCCAGCGCCTCGGCGTCCTTGATCAAGATGCCCTGGCGAGCCGCGACACCGGTGCCGGCCATCAGCGTCGTCGGCGTGGCCAGGCCCAGGGCGCAGGGGCAGGCGATGACGAGGACGGCGACCGCATTGATCAGGGCCTGCTCGGCGTTGCCGGTGTAGAGCCACCAGCCGGCCAAGGTCAGGGCCGCAAGCACCAGCACGACGGGCACGAAGACGGCGCTGACGCGGTCGACGATGCGCTGGATGGGCGCCTTGGCGGCCTGGGCCGACTCGACCATGCGGATGATGCGGGCCAGGGCCGTCTCGGCGCCGATGGCCGTCGTGCGCAGGGTCAGCGCGCCTTCTGCATTGATGGCGCCGCCGGTCACGCGCTGGCCCTCGGACTTGGCGACGGGCAGGCTCTCGCCGGTGATCAGCGACTCGTCCACATGGCTGCGGCCCATGACGATCTCGCCGTCGACAGGAATGCGATCGCCGGGGCGCACGGCGACGAGGTCGCCCACACGCACCTCGCTCACCGGCACTTCGACTTCGACATCGCCGCGCAACACGCGAGCGGTTGCCGGCCGCAGCGCATTCAAGGCGCGGATCGCATCCGTCGTCTGGCGCTTGGCCCGCTGCTCCAGGAATTTGCCTAACAGCACCAGCGTGATGACGGCGGCCGAGGCCTCGAAGTAGAGGTGGGCATGGCCGGGATGGCGGGCCAGCAGGTAGACCGACAGGCCATAGGCTGCCGACGTGCCCAGGGCGACCAGCAGATCCATGTTGCCGCTGCCGGCTCGCAGGGCGCCCCAGCCGGCCCGGTAGAAGCGCGCGCCGAGGACGAACTGCACCGGCGTGGCCAGCAGCAGCTGCAGCCAGCCCGGCAGCATGAGGCCCGTCAGCATGGGCAGCATCAACGGCAAGGTGAGCACCGCTCCGATCGCGACGGGCCACCAAGCGGGCAGGCCGTCGCGGGCTTCGGGCGCGGGCGGCGCAGCGGCCTCGACGGCGGTGGCCGGGTAGCCGGCCTTGTCGAGAGCGGCCGTCAGCGCGGCCACCGGCACATTGGGCAGGGCCTGGATGCTGGCCTTCTCGGTCGCCAGATTGACGCTGGCCTGCTGCACGCCGGGCACGGCCTGCAAGGCCTTTTCGACGCGGCGCACGCAGGATGCGCAGCTCATGCCGCTGACTTGCAGCGTCACGTCGTTCAGGGCGGAGGTGGGGTTCATGGTGGGCACTTCGACGGGAGGGATGTCGCCATCCTCAGCCTTCCCATGATGGGAAGGTCAACAGTGTCCGCCGAATGGCCCGCCCCCGCGAGGGCCGAGGCTTACCAGGCCATCTCGCCCTTGTTGACCTTGGCGCCGATGTCCAGCGCCAGCCCCAAGCCGGCCTGCGGGTAGGCCTGCTGCATCGTGGCGATCAGCGCGCTCGCGTTGGCGGCCTTGGGCAGCTCGGCCTCGAAACGCTGCAGATACGCTTGCGTGTAGCGGATGGCGCTGTCGTCCAGGGCCGTGCCGGCGGCCATGTGGCCGGGCACGACGAGGGCGGGCTTCAAGCTCAGCATCTCGTTCAGTTGGGTGCCCCAGGCGGCGCGCTCGGCGGGCTTTTGCGTGTCGGCCGTCCATACATGCAGGCCGCCGAAGACGGCGATATTGCCGACGATGGCGCGGCTGGAAGGGATCCACAGCCAGGGGCGATGGGCCAGCGGGCCGGTCGTGCCGCGCACCTCGATGGCCTCGCCGTCGACGGTCAGCGTCGTGCCCGTCAGCGCGTCGGGCACGAGCGGCTGACGCGGCGCATTGGTGCCCATCTTGGGTCCCCAGAACGCCACCTTGCCGGCCAGCTTGGCCTGGATCTTGTCGCGCACGGCCGGCGTGGTCAGCAGCTGAGCCTCAGGGAAGAGGCTCTTCAGCACCTCGGCGCCGAAGTAATAGTCCGGGTCGGCCTGGCTGATGAAGATGGCCTTCAGCGCCTTGCCGCTGTCCAGCACATTGGCGGCCACGCGCAGGGCGTCGGCGCGGGTGAACCCGCTGTCGATGACGATGGCCTCGGTCTTGCCGCTGACGACGATGGCATTGACATGGAAGCTGCCGGCGTCGGCGTTGTAGACCTTGACGGTCAGCGGCGAGGCCGGCGCCTGGGCCAGGGCGGCACTGGTGGCGACGGCGGCCAGCGTGGGCAACAGCAGGCGGGCAAAGCGGCGGGTCTGGAAGAAGGACATGGCGGTGTTTCCGGTGGGTTGATTCGACCGGATTGACTGTATTTATCGCTGTTGAGTAGATAAAGTTCGCTTCAATCTAATATTTATTGCGTCAATCGTTGCAATGGATCGCCTGACCGCCACCCGCGTCTTTGTCACCGTCGTCGAGCAGGGCAGCCTGACCCAGGCCGCCGACCGGCTGGGGATGTCCACCGCCATGGTCAGCCGCTACCTGGCCGCCATGGAGGCCTGGCTGGGCGCCCGCCTGCTGCATCGCACGACGCGGCGGCTCAGCCTGACGGAGGCCGGGCAGTCGGCGCTCGCGTCCTGCCGCCAGCTGCTGGAGCTGAGCGAAGACGTCGCCCACCAGGCCGGTGCGGCACGCCGCGAGCCTTCGGGGCGCTTGCGCATCACCTGCTCGCCGTCGTTTGCCGAGGCTCAGCTCGCACCGGCCCTGGTTGACTTCCAGCGCCTGCACCCGCAGGTCGCCTTCTCGCTGACCGTGGCTGACCGCAACGTGGACCTCGCGGCCGAAGGCATCGACCTCGCCGTGCGCATCACCAACACGCTGGAGCCCACGCTGATCACGCGGCCGCTGGCCGTCTGCCGCTCGGTGCTGTGCGCTTCGCCGGGCTACCTGGCCGAGCGCGGCCGGCCCGAGACGCTGGAAGCCCTGGCGGCCCACCGCTGCCTGGCCCATGCCTTCGTCAGCGCGGCCCAGTACCGCTTCCGGCATGCCGGCCAGGTCGTCGAGCTGCCCATCACCGACGCGCTGTCCACCAACGACGCCGCCGTGCTGCGTCGCGCCGTGCTGGCCGGCGGCGGCCTGGCCATCCTGCCCACCTATTTCGTCGGCGAGGACCTGCGCGAAGGTCGCCTCATCAGCCTGCTGCCCGACTACGAGCCCGAGCCGCTCGGCGTGCACGCCGTCTTCCTGTCGCGCCAGCATCAGCCGCTGGCCTTGCGGCTGCTGGTGGACTTCCTCGCTGAGCGCTTTGGGGGTGCGGCCGCGCCGCCGTGGGATGTCGCCCGTTGAACTGCAGCCTCGGCCCGCAAGGGCAGCACGCTCGCAACCGGGACTCGAACGCCGCCTATTTGCCGAACCAGCCCGATACGTCGGCGACTTCGGGGCTCCAGTTGACGGTCATGAGCCCCGCTCGTTCGGTTTGGCCATTGGTCGTGAGCGCCCGGCTGCCGTAGCGGGCATGCAGCCAGACCCCCTTCATCAGACGGTATTCCAAGCCCACCGCGCGCCGCAGCGAGAGCTCGCCCGTCGAAGCCTGCGTCGCCTTCGCGTTGCTGGCCTCGGCGAGCCCGCGAAAACTGTCGGTGCCGACGGCGAGGCGCGCGGCCACGAGGGAGGTGTTGCGCTTTTGCAGGGCCGATGAACCGAGGGTGGAGATGACGGGCTCGTTGCGCCCCCAGCGGCTGCTCAGCGTGAGTGCCCAGCCGGAGTTGGCAAACGTCGGCTCATCGTCCGCGAGCTTGGCCTTGGTCGAAATGGCATGTCCCAGGCGCACCGTCAGGGCAGCGTGGGTTCCCAGGCTGGCGCTCGCGCCGCCGGCCTGGTCCTGCTTGATATCGCCGCTGGCGAGCACCAGCGTGACCTGGCTGCGATACCAACGGCTCAGCAGCGCGTCCATGGTTGGCTTCTCGCATGTTGCGTAGTACTCCTTGAACTTGCCGGAGAACTCGTCAAGCTGCCTCTTCCCCTCCGCCTCCGCGTTGGGGAGGCCGATGGTTGGTTTGAAGACCAGGGTGGGGTCGGGTGTGCTCTTGATGAACCTCTTGTAGCAGCCATCCTTCAGGTTCAGCCCCACCGAGATCGGATCGTCTTCTTTGTGATGGATATAGAACACCGTCGACACGGCGGCGGCTCGGCGTCGGTAGCTCTTGGCATCGATCTCGCCGGTGCCCTGGGCGTAGCTGACGGCGGTGCCGGTCACGGCCCGCCACCAATAGCCTTCCAGGCCCTTGGCCTCGTATTGAACGCGGCTGATCCTCGGGAACGGATTTCGCGCCCGAGCCGGTGCGAGTGCGAAACCACCGCCCTTGTTGTCCGCGCTGAACGCCTTGAGGTAGACGGCGACATCGCGGGTGTTGTCGACGGTGGTGATGGCCGTGTCCGCCACGCCGGCCATGCCGGCCGCGGAGATCGAGAAGGCGCCGTCGTCCAACAGGAAGTCCTTGAACTCGTATTTCTTGTCTACTGCAGCCTTCGCCGCATCCTCCTTCTTCGCATCGTCCGACGCTTGCTGCGCGAGCGCCGGAGATGCCTGCAGTGTCACCAGAGCGATTCCCACAATGAAGCAAATTCGCTGCATGGCCGCTCCTCAAGCAATGGTGAAGGTGAATTCGTCTCGTTCGAAGTGCATCGCGTCCGGACCGATGTCGGTGTCCATGCGGTCCACCCGCACGCTGCCGTCGACGGACAGCTCGAAACCACAAAGGCCGTTGCCGCCGCCGAAGAAGGTTTCGGCGACCACTGCGGCGTAGTCGCCTGGCTGCAATCGCAGAGGATTGCCGGCAGCGGCCGGATCCTCTTTGTTCTTGGCCGCCACCTTGGCGAGATCACCCAGGTCTTCGCGCGAGACGTCTTCGAACGAATGGATGTAGATGCGGTCCCAGGCGCCGGCGCCGTCCTTGCGGAAGACCATCAAGACCACTTCGACGCACCCTCCTCGGCCGGGATCGCGGCTGAGCAGCACGGGAACATTTCGGGGAATGGGGTTCGATGCCATGTCGCTGTCTCCTTCGGCGATGAAGTACGAGCACTTCATCAACACGGCGACAGCTTTTCATCGGGCGGTCGGCTCTACATCGCCAACTCTGTGGAGTTGGGGCCATTTCCAAAAGCGCTGGCTCGTTCGACACGAAGCCGGCCGCGGCGGCGCGCCACCCTGGGATCGTGTCAGCTGAGTTGCAGGGTTTGTGTGAGGTGGCTCCACACCGTCTGCACGCGCTGAAGATGACGGGCCTCGGGATGGGTCAGCAGCCAGAGCTCGGTCTCGGCCTCGTCCAGCGGCTCGGTCAGCCGGCGCAGCTCGCGTCGCGGCTCGGCCAGGAAGAGCGGCAGCACGCCGACGCCCAGGCCGAGGGCCACCAGCTCGGCCACGCTCTGCACGCTGCCGGTGCGGAAGGCCGGTTGCAGCGTCGGGAAGTGTTTCTGCCGCCAGCGCACCGAAGGATGTTCGGGCAGGCCGTCGTCTGGCGCCACCCAGGCTACATCGCCGGCCTCGACCTGGTCCCAGTGCCTGATGGCGCTCGCCTTCGCGGCATAGAGGGCGACGCGGATGGGGCCGACGCGGCGGCCGATCAGGTGTGACGGCGGCTTGCTCGTCGCGCGCAGGGCGATGTCGGCATCACGCCGCGACAGGCTGGCCAGCTCGTTGCCCGTGTGCAGCTCGAATTGCAGCCGCGGCTGCTCGCGGTGCAGGGTTGAGAGCGCGGGGGCCAGCAGGCCATGCAGCAGCGTGTCCGTCGTCGTGATGCGCACCGTGCCCGCCGCCTGGCCGGGCTGGGCTTGGGCTGCGGCGCGGGCCGCTTCCAGCGCGGCTTCGACCTGCTCGGCCTGGGCGGCGAGGGCGCGCGCCAGCTCCAGCGCCTTGTAGCCCTGGCGGCCGCGATCGAACAGCGTCTGACCGAGGCCGCGCTCCAGGCGCTGCAGCATGCGGAAGACCGTGGAGGCATTGACGTTGAGCCGCTCGCCGGCGGCGGCCAGCGTGCCGGCGCGGTGCAGGGCCAGCACCAGGGCGAGGTCGACGGGCGCGAGTTCGTATTGCATGGCTGCAATCTGAGTTGGCGGGTTTGCGTATTTTCATGCGCTGGATGCCTACCTACATTGGCTGCATCGCAACACCCTCTTGGAGATGCCCAATGGCTTCCTCGACCTCACTCGGCTTGCTGCTGCTGCGCCTGTCCCTCGGTCTGATGTACCTCGCCCACGCGGGCCTCAAGCTGATCGTCTTCACCCTGCCCGGCACGGTGCAGTTCTTCGCGAGTCAGGGCCTGCCGGGCGCTCTTGCCTATGTCGTCTTCGCCGCCGAAGCCCTGGGCGGCGCACTGCTGCTGCTTGGCATCTACCCGCGCCAGATCGCTCTGGCCTTGGTGCCCATCCTGCTTGGCGCGGCCTGGGTGCATCTGCCCAACGGCTGGGTCTTCAATGCGCCCGGTGGCGGCTGGGAGTACCCGGTCTTCCTGGCCGCGATGTCGGTCGTGCTGTGGCTGGCCGGCGACGGCGCCGCGGCCCTGAAGCGCAGCGAGCGCTTCACGCTGGGAGCTGCGGCATGAGCTCCCTGACGCTGATCAGCCACGCCCTCTGCCCCTATGTGCAGCGCGCCGCCATCGTGTTGAAGGAGAAGAACGTGGCCTTTGAACGCATCGATGTGGATCTCGCCAACAAGCCCGACTGGTTCAAGAGACTGTCGCCCCTGGGCAAGACGCCGGTGTTCAGCGTCGGCGGCGAGGCCTTGTTCGAGTCCGCCGTCATCTGCGAATACCTCGACGAGACGCAGGCGCCGCGCCTGCATCCGGCCGAGCCCTTGGCGCGGGCCCGCGAACGGGCCTGGATGGAGTTCGGCTCGGCCGTGCTGACCGGCATTGCCGTGCTCTACAGCGCGAGCGACGATGCGGCGCTGGACAAGGCCTATGCGGCGCTGCGCGGTCGCTTCGAGCAGTTGGAAGTTCGGTTGGGCGATGGCCCATGGTTCGCCGGCAAACGTTTCGGCCTGGTCGACGCCGTCTTCGGCCCCGTGTTCCGCTACTTCGACGTCATCCCGCCCGAAGGCCTGTTCGACGGCCTGCCCCGCGTGCAGGCCTGGCGCGAGGCCCTGGCCGGGCGGCCCTCGGTGCGCGAGGCCGTGGCGGCGGGCTATGCCGAGAGGCTGAGGGGCTTTCTGGTCGAGCGGGGTGGCGCGCTGGTGAGGCGCCTGGCCTACCCGGGTTGATTGCGGCGGAGCAGCCAGCGCGCCGAGCCGAACACGGCCAGGCCAACGGCCAGCGCCGGCACCAGGGTGACGACGAGGTTGCCGTCCGGCGTGGCCCAGGACACCAGGCCTGCAGTGAGGATGCCGGCGATGAAGGCCAGCAGGGCGGCCGGCCTTTTCTTGCTGTTGCGGATGGCGCTGTTCATCAATGGCCCCGGGTGCGGCTGGTGAGCCGATGCCCGACTTTGCCACCGAAGCACCGCTTCAGCAGCGCGGCTTCCGGCGCAGGGCCTGGGTCAGCCGCAGCCACGCGCCCGGCGCCAGCTTGAACGACCGCAGTTTGCGGCAGTTGCGCACGACGAAGTCATGCCCTGGCGCTTCAATGCTGGGCCTGTGGCGCGCTCGCTGCCCTGTCCGCAGTTGCTGGCGCCGCAGGCCCGATATTGCGGTCAAAGAAGTCCAGTAGCGCGATGTTGAAGTCGCGAATGTGCGCGACCTGAGCAAGGCCATGTCCCTCATAGTCGTACCAGTAGGTCTCCACGGGAACATGTGCGGCACGCAACGCCGATGCCATGCGCTTCGAATGGCCCATCGGAACGCGCCTGTCTTCGACGCCGTGCGCGAGCAACACCGGAGCGCGGATCTTCCCGGCATGCTTTTCTGGCGACACGGCGTCGAATTGAGCCTTCATGGTGCCGATGTCGCCCACGATGAACCGCATCATTTGTCGGCCAACTTCGCTCGAATTGATGTCCGACCAATCAGAGAAGAGTTCGCCAACGTCGGTCACGCCGGCCAGGCTGGCGCCGCAGCGGTAAAGCTCTGGTGTCTTGACCAGACCCCAGAGTGCGGCGTAGCCGCCATAGCTGCCACCGTAGATGCAGATGCGAGATGGGTCGGCGATGCCCCGGTCGATCATCGCCTTCACGCCAGCGGTGATGTCGTCCTGCATCGCCAGGCCCCACTGGCGGTAGCCCGCCTGCTCGAATTGGCGACCGAAGCCGCTGGAGCCCCGGAACTGCGGTTGGAACACGACGTAGCCGGCGGCAGCGAGCAACTGCACATCAGGATTCCAGGCCCATTCGTCTCGCTGGACAGGGCCGCCGTGAATGTAGACCACCATCGGGCGCGGCGTTGCCGGGCTGTCGTCGGGCAATGTCAGATAGGCGGGGATCGTCATGCCGTCTGCAGTCGCATAGGTGAGCGTCTGCATCGGCCGCATGGTGTCGGGCTCGATGGACGGCTTGCGTCGACCCACGTCACGCAATGTCATGGTGTCGGTGCTGAGGAGCATCCAGCGCCCGGGGTCGCGGTCCGAATACGAAAACACCAGGACCTTGCCTTGCGGATCGCCGCGCAGGATGTTGATGGTGTCCGGCAGCGCTTTGTCGATGGAGCGCTGCAGCCGATCCCAACGCGCATCAAACCAGTAGGTCGTGGGCTTCAGGCCCTGCGTCACAACGTGAATGCCGTTCACGTCGACGTCTTCACCATCGGTGATCAGATCTTCGGTGGGATGTCCGACACGCAGCGCCGTCATGCGTCGCGTGGCGACGTCGTAGTCGAACATCGACCAGGTATCGCGGCCCTCACGCGACAGTGCGACAAGAGTATCGGAGTCGTCAGGCACGCCAATCGGCATCCAAAGGCCTTCGGTCACCGATGCCTGCGCGACTTGCTGCCAGGGCGAGGCTTCGTCGTGGCGATACCAGTTGGTCATCTTGGCGCCGGGCGTGAACCATTTCGTCTCAAGCGTCGTCGCGGCGCGCAGGCGTCCCCGACGGTCGAACACCACATCGTTCAGATCACCCGGCAACCCGATGGGTACGTCGACTTTTTGACCCGTGAGCAGGTTGACGCGTTGGATATTGGTGCTGCGGCCAAAGCCTGGAACCGCCATGAGCACCCATTGGGGCGCTTCACCCGGCTTTTCGGGCGCGATCATCTGCAGGAAGCGGCGACCCAGCACCCGTCCGCGTCGCCCGTCGAAATCGACGACCGAACAGTAGCCATCGCTGAAGTCCACGGCCAGCTCCTTGTTGGAGATCCAGTGCGCGCGGAGCGGCTGAACAGTCGCCCAGGGACGGCCGGGGACAGGCCGGGACAGGTATAAAAGGCTCGCCTTTCCCGTTTCAAGGTCGATCAGCATCAGCGAATTGGCCAGGCCGGTCCAGCCGATCGTCGCAACGTGCTTGCCGTCGGGCGCCAGCGTCATCGCCGTGATACCCGCCGGGTCGTGCATCTTGGCGATGAGCGCGCGCGTCACCGTCATGCGGGGCGTCAGTGCCGGAGCCGGGCTTTCTGCCTGGCTCAAGTGGCTGGCCAACGCCGCGGCCAGTACGCATGCACTCTTCACGGCGATTCGCCAGATCCATGCGCTCATGTCATCCCTCCCCATGCCTGTTCTCAGGTGTTTATGAGGTACATGGTAAGGGTGCTGCGCAGGGCTGCCTCAGTGACTGACTGACAGAGTCGCCCTCCGAGTCAAATCCGTTGAAATGCTCGCCCGACAGGCAAGACATCGGAGCACTGCGGGGTTCAGCAGCGCGGCTTCCAGCGCAGGGCCTGGACCGGCCGGCCGCTCGAAGCTTCCGTCAGCACCAGCGCAATCTCGCGCGCGCCATCCAGCGCGCCCTCGTAGGCCAACCGCAGCGACGCGCCCGGTGCCAGCTGGAACGCCCGCAGCTTGCGATAGTCGCGCACGACGAAGTCATGCTTGAGCGTGCGCCCGGCGTTCTCGCCGCCGCCCACGTAGCTGCTGAGGCCGTTCTCGCTGGCGGCCCAGTAGCCGGCCAGCTCCAGCGGCCGCGGCGCTTGCGACGACAGGTCTGCAAAGAGCCGGCCGCCCTCGGCCTGCATCTCCACCGTCACACCCGCATCCACGGCGGCGGGCACGGGCGGCAGCGTGCGGTCCCGCCCGTTCACCAGCACCTGGGGCGTGTAGATGGCCGGCGCCCCGCTGAAAGCCAGCACCTCCTTTTGCCGCCGCGTGTAGGCGGCGCTGGCATAGCGGTCCTTCCAATGCTTGTCATCGAAGTAGTCGACGTGAAAGGCCAGCGGCAGCACCGACTTGTCGCCGCCCAGCGTCGACAGCCAGGCCTCGATGGGCGGGCAGGAGCTGCACTTCTCCGAGGTGTAGGTCTCGACGACGGTGGGCGGCGTGCCGCTGGCTTTCAGCGCGCAAGCCGTCTCTCCCGCGAAGGCCGGCAAGGCGGCCAGCACGGCGGCCAGCGCAACCACCAGGGCCACCGCCGCCCAGGCCTCAGAAGCGGTACGTCGCGTTGACATAGGCGAGCCTGCCGCGCGGGTCGTACAGCGACACGTCGTAGCCGTACTGGAACTGGTTGCTGACGAAGATATAGGTCGGCGGGTCCTTGTCGAAGAGGTTCTTCACGCCCAGGGTCAGCTGCAGGCCGCGCCAGCCCTTCCAGCTGAGCTGCGCGTCGTAGATCGCCTGGCTGGGCACGCGGTGGGCATCGCCGTTCAAGTCATCGCCGTCGCGGTAGCCGGTGTAGTAGTTCTGCACCAGCGTGGCCGACCACGGTCCTTTCGTCCACGTCGCGCTCAGCATGTGCTTCCAGCGCAGCACCACGCCGCCGCCATTGGCGCCCAGCACCGGCGAGCCGTCGCTCTCGACCGTCGTGCCCACCTTGTGCGACAGGAAGCCGCCCGGGCTGGCCTCGTCGAACTTGCTCATGTAGGTGCCGACGAGGTTCACGTCCAGCCGCCCGAAGGCATAGGTGTCGCGCCACAGCAGGTCGACGTCGAAGCCGGACAGCCTGGCGTCACCGGCATTGGTCAGGGTCGTCGTGATCTGCTGGATCTCGTTGGCCGGGCTGACCTTGACGAGGCCGGCATACGCAGGGTCACCGCGCCGGAAGCCCGACACCACTTCCTGGGCCGAGGGCGTGTTGATGATGTCCTTGAGGCGGATCTTGAAGAAGTCGACCGTGGCCGAGAACTGCTTGATGGGGGACAGCACGAAGCCCACCTGCTGCTGGCGGGACTTCTCGGGCTTGAGCGCCGGGTTGCCGCCCGCCAGCGCGTTGACCTGCAGGTCGGTCTGGCCCGTCGCGGGGTCGTCGAACTGCTCGGAGGAGCCCAGGGTCTGCGGCGTCCACAGATCGACGAGCGTCGGCGCCCGGAAGCCCGTGCCGGCCGAGGCACGCAGCACCAGGCCGTCGGCCGCCCGCCAGCGCAGGCTGCCCTTGGTATTGGTGGAAGAGCCGACGTCGTTGTAGCGGTCGTTGCGGGCCTCGATCGACGCCTCCAGCTGCTTGAACACCGGCACGCTCAACTCACCGAACAACGCCTTGACGTTGCGTGAGCGGTCGATGGGGGCCACCGAGCCGCCCAGGCCGGCGATGTCGCCGCTGAAGAGGGCGGCGGACGGGTCGGTCTTGTAGGCCTCCTTGCGGACCTGGAAGCCGACGGCGTACTGAGCCGCGCCGCCGGGCAGGGTGAAGGCCGGGCCGGTCACCTTGCCGTCCACCACGTCGGTCTTGGCCACGCCGTTCAAGGTCTGGCCGGTGTAGGCCGTGGCCTTGAGCTTGTCCACCAGCGGCTGCGACTGCTGGCCCGCCGGGGCCCAGGGGTTCCACAGGCTGTTGTTGGCGGGGTCGTTGATGACGGCCGCATAGCCGACCTGAGAGAAATAGCCGTTGACGGCCTGGCCCCTGAGCTTGCTCTCGTTGTGCGACGCGGCCAGCTCGTAGTCGTGCTCGCCGACATGGCCGCTGGCGCCCAGGGTGGCGCGGGTCTGGGTGCTGGTGTCGGTGTTGATGCGGCTGCCCAGGGCCGACTCGCGCACCGTCACGGCCAGCGGCTTGCCGATGAGGTCGGTGAAGCCGCGCGACTGCAGATAGGCCGTGGGGTAGTTGGGGTTGCCGGGCAGCAGCAGCAGGGCCGGGTCCACATGGCGCTGGCCGAACAGGTCGTCGGTCTCCAGGAAGGAGGCCCGTATGGGGCTGGATTGAAAGCTCTGCGTGACCTTGCTCTGTCCCCAGATCACATCGGCGAAGACCTCGAGGTTGTCGCTGGCCTTCCAGGTCAGGTTGGCGGTGAGGTTCTTCAGCTCGCGGGTCGGAATCAGGCCGACATAGGGGGCGCTGTCGAAGGAGCAGACCGGCGCACCCTGGTAGCCGCCGCTGGCGCGCTTGAACATGCCGATGCTGTTGCAGTCCACGGGGCTGCCGTAGCTGCTGTTGGGCGAGCGGAAGAAGCGGTAGCCCGGCGTGCCCTCCACCTCCTGCAGGGTCTTGCCAGGGATCCAGGGGCCTTCGATATTGCCCTGGCCGGTGGCACCGTTGGTGTAGAAGGGCGGCACATTGCCGCTGCGGGCGAAGTCGCGCTCGCGGCCATAGAGGGCGTCCTCCTTCTCGTAGGCGGCCGACGCGACGACGCTGAAGCGGTCGGCGTCCAGGTCGCCGAAGCCGGCGACGACCGAGGCCTTGCGGTTCTTGCCGCCGCCGTCGCGCGTCGGCGCGCCGGTGGACACGCCGACCTGCACGCCGTCGAAGGACTTGGTCAGGATGAAGTTGACGACGCCGGCCACCGCATCGCTGCCGTAGACGCCCGAGGCGCCGTCCTTCAGGATCTCCACGCGCTCGATGGCGGCCAGCGGGATGGTGTTGACGTTGACCGAGGCCTGGGCACCGCCGGGGAAGGGCGCGAGGCGCCGGCCGTTGACCAGCACCAGGGTGCGGTCGGCCGTCAGGCCGCGCAGCGAGACCGACGACAGGCCGCCCGTCGATGCGCCCGCACCCATCGCATTGGTGGTGGACCCCATGCTCGACGCCGCCGAGATCGACGCCAGCAGCTGCTCGGTGCTGGTGGCGCCGGTCCTTGCGATGTCAGCCTTGGTGATGATCTGTACCGGCAATGCCGTCTCGGAGTCGACGCGCTTGATGGAGGAGCCCGTGACGACCACGCGCTCGAGCGGCTGCCCGGGCGCATCGGTCGTCTGCGCGAAGGCGCTCGAAGACAAGGTGATCGTGAAGAGGCTTCGAACCAGCAGGGCGATGGGTTGGAGGGGATGTTTCATGGCTGCACGTCGTCTCATGCGGTTGGGACGAGTCAGTCTGAGACGGCCCCCTGGCAGCGGACAGAGCCACTTGCCGAGCACTCAGTTGGAGCCAATTGCAGGCACAGGGAAAGCTCTCCGTGCCGGTCGTCATGGGCGAATCTAGGGGGGGCTGGAGGCGCCGCCCACCACATCGGCCAGGCATTCGCCCAGCATCGCCGTGGCCGCGTTGATCTGGGGCACCGACAGGGCGGCAAAGCCCATCAGCAACCCCGGGCAATGCGGCTGCTTCGTGAAGTGGTGTTCCACCGCGTGCAGGCCGAGGCCGCGCGAAGTGGCGAGCGCGATCAGCGCGTTGAGCTGGGCGTAGCTGAGCTGCGGCAACCAGCAGATCAGGTGCATGCCGCCGCCGCTGTCGTCGATCTGCACGAGAGCCCCACAATGCGCCTGCAAGCCCGCCAGCAGCGCACGGCGACGCTTCTTCAGCTCGAGGGTGGCGCGCTTGAGGTGGCGCACATAGGCGCCGGTCGAGATCAGGCGCGCCACCGCCGCCTGCTCCACCGCGCTGCAGCGCATGTCGGCCAGCATCTTGGCCTTGACGAAGTCGCGGCGCAGTGGCTCGGGCGCAATGATGTAGCCCAGCCGGATGGAGGGCAGCAGGGTCTTGGTGAAGGTGCCGATGTAGAGCACACGCCCGCTCTCGTCCAGCGAGTGCAGCGCGGATGGCGGACGGCCGTCGAACTTGAACTCGCCGTCGTAGTCGTCCTCCAGGATCCAGAAGCCTTGGGTCGCCGCGCGCTCCAGCATGGCAGACCGGCGCGGCAGTGACATCACGCGCCCGGACGGGAACTGGTGCGAAGGCGTCACATAGGCGAGCTTGACGCCTTTGCCGGGCATGGCCTCGACGACGATGCCCTCGTCGTCCACCGGCACATGCTCGACCAGCGCGCCGTGGGCCGTGAAGGCCTGGGTCGCCAGCTGGTAATGCGGCTCCTCCAGCACCACCTTCTCGCCTTCGTTGACGAGGATGCGCGCCGCCAGCGAGATCGCCTGCTGGGTGCCGTTGACGATGATCACTTCGGCTGCCGTGCAGCGGATGCCGCGGTATTTGCCAAGGTGGTCGGCGATCTGTTGGCGCAGCTCCATCAGGCCCTGGGCCGGCGCGCCGTGGGCGCCGGTGTGCTGCGCGGCGTGGATGAGGGCGCGCCGCCAGATGGTGAAGATGGCCACGTCCACCATGGGCTCGCCGTATTGCAGATTCCAGCGCAGCCCCTCCTCGCGCTTCTCCAGCGTCACCGGCGGCAGCGACCTCACGCGGCCGGCGTAGCGGCTTTGCGCCTCCACGGGCGGCGGCGCGGCCAGCGGCTGCAGCCGCGGCGGGCTGGCGGCCACGCGCGTGCCCGAGCCCGACTTCGCCACCGCGAACTGCTCGGCGCACAGCGATTCATAGGCGGCGATGACGGTGTTGCGCGACACGCCCAGCCGGGTGGCCAGATCCCGTGTCGAGGGCAGGCGGGACCCGACGGCCAGGCGGCCGTCCTGTATGCCCTGCTTCAAGGCCCTGAGCACCTGCGCCTGCAGATCACCCACGCCGTCCAACGCGAGAAACATCCTTCACTCCAGCGGTTCTGACAGCGACGAAGGCGCGGCGCCCTGTGTCGCGGCAGCGTAGCAGGACAAGAGGCGCGTTGCCCTTAAGCTCGTCGAACGCAGCCATCCGAGGTCAACGCCATGAAGAGTTTTGCCACCCTGCGGCGCCATGCGGCCTGCACGGCCGTACTGCTGCTGTCGATCTTGCAGCCCGCCAGGTCCGCGGAAAGCGGCGCCGTCGTGGCTGCAGCGCCTGCCTCGGCCAGCAGCGCGCCAGCGCCCGTGGGAGGCAGCGTGCTGTTCTGGTCCTTCGAGCAGCAGAAGGCCGGCTATCCCCATATGGAGGACCAGTTCCCGACCCGGCTCGTGAAGCGCGGCGCGACGGTGACGCCGTTGCCGGTGGCTGACAAGCCGCTGGAGCTGACGTTCAAGGTCGCGGATCAAACCTGGACCGTCGACGACTACATGGTCCGCAACCGCGCCGCCGGCCTGCTGGTGCTGAAGGACGGCCAGGTGGTGCTGGAGCGCTATGGCCTGGGTCAGACGCCGCAGATGCGCTGGACCAGCTTCTCCGTCGCCAAGTCCTTCTCCTCGACCCTCGTCGGGGCCGCCATCCGCGACGGGCGCATCAAGAGCGTCGACGACGCGATCACGGCCTACCTGCCGGGGCTCAAGGGCTCGGCCTACGAGGGCGTCAGCATCCGTCAGCTCCTCAACATGACGTCGGGCGTGCGCTGGAACGAAGACTACGGCGACCCCAATTCCGACGTCGCCCGCTTCGCCAACGAGCCTTCGGTCAACGGCTCCGATCCGGTCGTGACGTATATGGCGCGGCTGCCGCGCGAAGCGGCGCCGGGCAGCAAATGGGTCTACAAGACGGGTGAGACCAATCTTGTCGGTTCGCTGGTGCGGGCAGCCACGGGCAGGACGCTGTCCGACTACCTGTCCGAGAAGGTCTGGCAGCCGCTGGGCATGGAGGGCGACGCCTACTGGATGCTGGACCGCTCCGGCGCCGAGATTGCGGGTTGCTGCCTCTCGGTCACGCTGCGCGACTATGGCCGCTTCGCGTTGTTCTTCATGCGCGGCGCACGTCTGCCCGACGGGCGGGCGCTGGTGCCGGACGGCTGGGTGGAGCAGGCGACCGCCACGACGCGCGAAGCCACCGAGGTCCTGCAGGGCCGCGGCGGCTACGGGCTGCAATGGTGGACGACGCGCGGCAAGGCCTACCGGGCCTCGGGCATCTTCGGCCAGGGCATCTGGATTGACCCCGAACTGAACCTCGTCGTGGTGACGCAGAGCGCCTGGCCGGGTGCGACGGACCAACCGTCGGCCCTGGTCCGGCAGGCGCTGATCGATGCCATCAGGGCGCACTACCGGCAATGACTGGCCCGAGGTGGCATCGCCCGTCCCGTCTGTACGCCTTCCTCTGGGCGTTGCAGTTGCACCTGGAGCGCCGGTCGTTCTATCGGCGGATGCCAGGGCTGCGCAACGGGTTGTATCGCCTGCGCATGCGCTGGTTCCCGCGGGACTTCCTCCCCGGCCTGTACAACCGCCTGGTCTTCACCGAGCGCGTGCAGGCTGCCCTGGCCACGGGCCATGTCGGTGCCCTGCTCGTGATGGACATCGACAACCTCGCCTGGCTCAACCGCACCTCGGGGTTCGTCCAGGGTGACGAATGCGTCCGGCACATCGCCAGCTTGTTGCCCCGGGACAGACTGGCGGCCCGCATCGGCGGCGACGAGTTCGTCGTCTACACGGAGCAGGCTTGCGACGCCGGCGCGCTGGCGGAGGACATCCGCTCGCGTGTGGAACGGGATGCCCGGCTGGCGGCGATGCGCGCGCCGGTGCCTCGGCGACTCGAACGCGATAGCACCGAGCACGGCTGCCACGGGCCGCTGCTCACCGTGTCTGTCGGCGTCGCGCACGCCGGGCCGGGAAGATCCTTCAGCGAGTTGCTGGAAGCTGCCTCCGACGCCGCGCAGACCGGTGCCAAGGCCGCAGGCCGAAACCGCGTGGTGCTGGCCACAATGCCTGCATGAAGCTCCCCCGCCGCCTCTTCCTCCTCGCCGCCTTCGTCTCGACGCTGGCCGTGGCCGAGCCCGCCTACTTCCCGCCGCGCGGCGAGTGGGCGCGGGCCGAGCCGGCGGCGGTGGGCCTGGATGCCGTGAAGTTGGCCGAGGCCATCGCCTATGCCCAGGCGCACGAGAACCCGGCGCCGCGCGACCAGGGCCTGGCGCTGGCGCAGAGCTTCGGCAAGAACGAGCCCTTCTACGGCGGCCAGATCGGTCCGACGCGCGAGCGCGCCGCCATCAATGGCCTCGTCATCCGCCGCGGCAAGCTGGTGGCCGAGTGGGGCGACACGCGGCGTGTGGACATGTCGCACAGCATCACCAAGACCTTTCTGTCGACGGTGGTGGGCCTGGCCTGGCAGCAGGGCCTGATCAAGAGCACCGACGACCGTGCGGCCGATGCCATGCCGCCTGGCGTCGACCTGTTCACCTCGCCCAAGAACGCACCCATCAGCTGGGAACATCTGCTGCGCCAGACCAGCGACTGGCAGGGCACGCTCTGGGGCAAGCCCGACTGGGCCGACCGCCCCGTGGGCAAGACGCCCGAGGACTGGCCCAACCGACCCGTCTACGAGCCCGGCAGCCACTACAAGTACAACGATGTGCGGGTCAACGTGCTGGCCTACGCCGCTCTGCAGGTCTGGCGCCGGCCCCTGCCCGAGGTGTTGCGCGAGCAGGTCATGGACCCCATCGGTGCGTCCAGCCGCTGGCGCTGGTATGGCTATGACAACAGCTGGGTGGACCTCGACGGTGCCCGCGTGCAGTCGGTCTCGGGCGGCGGCCACTGGGGCGGTGGCCTCTTCATCGACGCCTGGGACATGGCGCGCTTCGGCTATCTGCACCTGCGCCAGGGCGAGTGGCAGGGCCGCCAGATCGTCTCGCGCGACTGGATTGCCAAGGCCCGCACGCCGGGGCCGGCCAACGACGAGTACGGCTACTGCAACTGGTTCCTGAACACCGGCCGCAAGGCGCTGCCCGCGGCACCGGAAAGCAGCGTGACCTTCCGCGGCAATGGCCAGAACATCATCTACATCGACTGGGAGAACGACGTCGTGGCGGTGGTGCGCTGGATCGACAACGGGCCGGCGCTGAACGACTTCATCGGCCGGCTGCTGGCGGCCGTGAAGCGCTAGATCTTCAGCTGGGCGAAGGCGGCCTGCAGGCCGGCCACGCCGCCCACGCGCTGGTCGTTGATGAAGATCTGCGGCATCTGGCGCACCGACGGGCCGCACTTCTCGAAGAAGGCCAGGCGCTGTTCGTCGTCGTCGATCTTGATCTCCTCGTAGGCCAGGTTGCGGGCCTTGAGGAGGCTCTTGGCGGTGTCGCACTGAGGGCAGGCGGACTTGGAATAAACGACGATCTTGAGCTGCATGCCGACAGTCTAAAGGCGGCGTTGATGGCGCCGTTTCAGTCCAGATAGGTCCAGCTGTCCGCCCCGTCGAAGCGGCGCACCTGCACGCCCTCCAGCAGCCGCGGATCGAAGTTGTTCAGGTTGACGCCGTGGCGTGCGCCGGCCTCGAGCGGCAAGGGCTCCCAATGCGTGGAGCAGCCGCAATGGGCGCAGCGGATGTTGCGCAGCGTCTTGTCGCCCCAGACGTAGCCCTGCGTGTGCTCGGGATGCCCTTCGATCTTCACCGTGCCGAACTCGTAGTAGGCCCACGTGCCCCCGAGGCGGCGGCAGATCGAGCAGTTGCACTTCGTCGCCTTTTCGGGCGCAGAAGGCAGGGTGAGGCGCACGGCGCCGCAGTGGCAGGCGCCCTGGAGCAGGGTCGAAGAGCTGGTGGCCGCGGGTTTGTTCATGGGACCTGACGATAGCGGTCCAGGCTCGGCCGGGCCAGTGCCGCCAGCATCGCCACGCCGGTGTAGTGGCCCACCAGCTGGGTGATCTCGATCAGCGCCGCCTCGTCGAAGTGCCGGCGCAGCCCGGCCCAGGTCGCGTCGTCGACCGCCAGCCGCTGGACCAGGCCATCCACCAGCTGGAGAACGGCGAGCAGCTCCGGTGTCCACAGCGCCGTGTCAGGCTCGGCCGCACGCAGGTCGGCGATCTGCGCGTCGCTCAGGCCCATGCGCCGCGAGATCGTCTGCTCGTGCAGGTTGAACTCGTAGTCGCAGCGGGCCGCGGCGCAGGTGCGCAGGATGACGGCCTCGCGCAGCGCGGGTGCCAGGCGCTTGCGATCGGCCAGGCCGGTGGGGCCGAGCAGGCCGCTGTCCACCATCTCCTTGAACAGCTCGCCATGGCGGGCCACCGTCAGGAAGATCTGCGGCGGCGGCATGCCGGCGGGCAGCAGGCGGTTCATGCGCTCGGCCAGGTCGGCCGGCAGGGGCAAGGTTTGCGGGGCGATGCGGGGTGCAGCAGAAGTGTTCATGCTTCGAAATAAGAAGCGTTGGGACGGTCGGACTCTAGCCGCAGTTGCTTCTAAAATCAAAGCATGACGACGAAACGCCTTGCACGGCTCGCGGCTTCGGACGAGCCGGCCTCGGGGAAAGACGCGATCAATGCGGCGCTGGAGCTCTTCCACCGCCGCTGGACGCTGCGCATCCTGTGGGAGTTGCGCGGCGAGGACCTGAGCCTGAACTTCCGTGCGCTGCAGGCCGCCTGCGGCGACCTGTCAGCCTCGGTGCTGAACCAGCGTCTGACGGAGTTGCGCGAGGCCCTGCTGGTCGAGCATGACGCCGGCAGCGGCTACCGCCTGGCGCCTTCAGGGCGCTCGCTGCTGGTGGCCATCGAGCCGCTGCTGCAGTGGGCGCCGCGCTGGGCGCGCGAGGTGCAAGCCACCAAGCCCTGACCCGGCCGCCACTCATGGGCCGCTGCAACGCCGCAGCCGCCGGACCTCAGGGACCGCCGACGCTGTAGCTGCTGCCGTAATAGCCCGTCTGGAAGATGGAGATCGGGCGGCCGGTCCAGCGCACCACTTCGCGCTGCAAGGCGATGAAATCGGCCCCCTCCTGTTGGTAGGCGTAGACCCTTCCAATCTTCAGAACCCGGGCATCGCCCGCACCCAGCACGGTGGAATCGTAGTAGCCGCCCACCAGGACGGCCCCAAGTCGAGCGCCCGGCTCCAGCTTCAGATTCCATTGCACGGCCTCGTATGAGCACAGCACAAGGACCGTCGGACGCGTCGAGCGGCGCACCGTGACCGTGACGCGTCCCGTGCCGTGTGATTGGCCGGGCTGCGCGATCTTCTCGCGGGCCTCGTAGATGCCGACACCTTCGACCTGTGCGCCCTGCGCCGCTGCCAGCAACGGAGACCCGGACTGCAGCGCTGGGCTCGCCGCAATGCGCTGATCTTCGGCCGCTGCTTGTGACAGCTTGCGCTGGTTGGACTCTTCAAGCAGGGCGGCTATCAGCTCAGCTGTTGGCACTGCGTCTGCAGTCTCCAGCCGTTCGGACAGCCACCAGGCGGGCGAGCTGCCATAAACCAGGCGCCGGATGCCTGCAAAGTACCGCACCTCCCGCTGCGCGGCAGAGCCCTGCACCCGCGCCACGGTACCCTTTGCGGCGTCGAAGACGTAGTTCCCGCTGTAGGGACTGAGGCCATCCGGCCCGCCTGGCATCGACAGCGCGATGACAAACTGATCCGGGCTTGCGGTCTCCGCGACGCCATTGACCTGGGCTGGCGCGAAGCTGACTTCCTGTGTCTCCAGCGTGCGCAGGTCAAGCCTTATCAACTTGTCGCCGCTGTTCAGAATCCACTAGGTCGCGTCAGCCGACAACTGGCCAACACGCGAGGTGATGGGTATCAGCCGCGGGTCCGTGCCTGGTTTCTCCGCCGTGAGCGTGAGTTTGAGCGCACCGTTCTGATCGGAAACCTCATATTGCTGGAGCCCCAGGAAGGTCAGCACGTTGAAGCGGCTGCTGCCTTCCGGCGCCGGCGCCGGCAGCAGGGCCTGGACGGAAGAAGAGCCTTGCACGGCAACCGGCGCTTCGGCCGCGCTGCGCAGGCTCAGCACATAAGGCGTTTTGCCGGCAGCGCTGCGAACTCCCAGGAACCACGATCCCAGCCAGTACACCCCTGCCGCGTCAGGCAGCTCCAGCAGTGTTTCGCCGCCTTCGGTGGCGCGCAGTCGGACGGAGCCGGTTCCGTATTGAGCGAAGACTCGGCCATTGGGCGCCACGTCCACTTCACCGCGCGAACCCTTCTCGTTGAACAGCCGGCGCCCGTCGTCCAAGGCGATCAGTTCGACGCCCTCGGCGCTTGCCACCGCGGCGACGGGCGCGCGGTTCGCGTGGCGCGAGAGACGGGCTTGCTGGCCCTGCAGCGTGATGGACGGTGGCACGTTGCCGACTGCGGCCGGCGACATCGCCAGCAGAAGCCGTACCCGCTGTACGCCGACCCATCGCAGCAGCTTTTGATCGAACTCCGCGAAGCAGTTCTTGTTGCTGACGGCTACACGCACCTCATCGGCAGACTGCCGCCAGCTCGGCGTGTAGTCCGGGCTGCAGGACGTCGCGCGGGCCCGCATCCGGGCCGTCCAGGCGGCATCGAGCGTGGCACGTTCTGCCTTGTATTCCTCCCCCGACAACTCGCCGAGCCGTTCGCGGGCAAGCCGCAGATCAGCGCTGATGGGCACTGCGGCATTGATGCGGTCTTCCGCACCGGCGAAGCGCTGTTTGGCATCACATCCGGTCAGCACCAGCACGGCCAGCAGGAGGGGGCCGGTCCACAGGCATCTCATGGGTTTCTGCCCGATGACTTGTAGGTCAGCTGGACGCGGTCACTGGCCTGCTCGAAGGTCCAGATGTGGGTGACGCTGGCCTGGCTGATGTTGATGATGGCGACCACCCCGCCCCGGGCTGCAAGCATCAGGCCGGGCGCATAGCCATGCTCGGTGCGCAGCCCAGGCAGTCGATCGGCCAGGGGGTAAGTCTGCTGAAGGCTGCCTTGGTCGTTGAAGGTCACCAGCTCGGCACCCTCGGTGATGCCGACGAAGCGGTTGTGCACCGGATCGAAGGTCAGGGCCAGGAGATCGCGATTCTTCAGGCTTCGGGCGTCGAGCCAGGTGTGGTTGCGCGTGTCGTAGCGATAGAAGTATCCCTCTGAGCCTGTGGACACGATGGCCAGGATGTTGCGGCTGGTGTCCCAGGCCAGGCCGGAGGCCCAGGACAGTCGCGGCAGGCGGGAAGGAGGCGTGATTTCCTGCTTGGGGCCGCTGAAGCCCTTCGGCATCCAGGCCAGCGTGCTGCCTCCTTCCAGGGAGTAGCCCTCGCGGCCGTTCTCATGCATCACCGCCGCCAGCGGCGCGTCCTCCGCCATGGAGCCGCCGCGAATGCGGCCTTCCCAGCGCCGCCCATCCTTGGGCCCGGTGTTTGTCCAGGGCAGGCGCTGGCCGTCGGTACTCAGCAGGTCAAAGGCCAGACGCACCCGCGGCAATTCCGGCAGGGCGGGCTGATCCGGGCGCCGGGCTTGCCGCGCCCGATTGCCGGCATCCGGGGCCGGAGCTTCGATCACTCCGTCTTCGGTGACGATGCCCCAGGAATCCTTTGGCGATGACCGCGATGGCGCCGGAGCAGGCCGTGCTGCGGGTGCGGCGACGTTGGGAAGCGAGGTCGAGTTGCTCGCATCGGGGCAAGGACCCGTCTGATAAGTGACTTTGCCGGCCGCGTCGGTGCATTTGACGACGGCTGCCGTGGCGGGCACGACGACGAGGTTCAACGCCAGCCAGAGGGCGGGCAAGCGTATTGGGGTCTTCATCCAATTCCCTGAAATTTCGGTGGCGCATGTCGCTGCGCTCTCAATGTCGATTTTGCGCCGGCTGGCTGGCGCGGCTGTGTGCTCAATTCACAGCCGACTCACCCGTGGACGAGGGGGTCAGGCCGGCACGCGTACAGCCAGCCGCGCCTTCTCGATGGCCGCGATCAACACTTCTTCGGAGTAAGGTTTGCCCAGCAGCTGGGTCACGCCGGCGGCCTGGGCCTGCTCCTGCTTGTCGTCGGAGGACGTGATCATCAGCACGGGCAGATCGGCCGTGGCGGCGGCGGCGCGCACCTGGCGGGTCAGCTCGAAGCCGTCGATGCCGGGCATCTCGACGTCGGTGATCAGCACATGGGGGCGCTCGGCGGCCAGCAGCTCCAGCGCCTGCTCGCCGCTCTCGGCCAGGGCGACGCGGTAGGTTTGCGTGGCCAGCAGGCGGCTGATCTTGACGCGGACGATCTTGGAGTCGTCGGCAACCAGCACCAGGGTCTCGTCGGCACGCAGTTCACGGGTGGCCTGGGCCGCAGCAGCAGCAGCGGCACCCGCTTCGGCTGCCGCGCGCTCGGCGGCTGCGCGCTCCGCCTCGATGCGGCGTTGCTCGGCGGCCAGACGCTCGGCAGCCTCGGCCGCTTCACGTTCGGCCTGCTCACGCGCCAGACGTTCGGCTTCGGCCTGGGCGGCAGCCTGACGGCGGGCTTCCTCCTCGGCGCGGGCCTGCGCTTCACGGGCTTCGGCCTCGCGGGCGGCGGCTTCCTGGGCGAGGCGCTCGGCTTCAGCGGCGGCCTCCCGCTCGGCCTGCTCGCGCGCCAGGCGCTCAGCCTCCTCACGTGCTTCGGCCTGGCGCCTGGCTTCGGCGGCTTCGGCAGCTTCACGGGCGGCGCGGGCTTCAGCTTCCTCGCGGGCGATGCGCTCGGCTTCCAGGCGCTCCGCTTCGGCGCGTTCCTCGGCCAGGCGTTGGGCTTCGGCCGCCGCGGCGGCTTCCCGGGCGGCCTGGGCCTGGGCTTCCAGGCGGGCCGCTTCCTCGCGCTCGACGCGAACGCGTTCGGCCTCCAGCGCCTCTTCCTCGGCGCGCTGCTGGGCCAGACGACCGACCACGGCGGCCTCGACCTCGCGCAGCGCTTGCGCATCGGCTTCCTGGCGGGCAGACATCTCGGTCGATACCTGCTGGGCGCGGGCCGCGTGCTCGACCTGCGCCTGCATCATGCTTTCGGCCTCGCGGCGTCGGGCGTCGGCGCGGGCCTTCTGATGGCGGCGGCGGCCGAGCCAGAGCAGGAACAACACAACGGCGACAGCCACAACGGCCAGGGGCCAGGTCAACAGCTCGTTCATCTTTTTGGGGGGCGTGCGGGACTACAAAGTTTCACATCATCGGGCCCCTGAGTGTCCGGTTCGCGAACAGGCCTTTCGATGAGGCGCCGAGGTGGCGTCGTTTGTCACGCCGCGGGCGTGCGAAACCGGAGCGGTTTCAGCGCTGGGGCGGGGGCAGCAGGCTCGCCGTGCGGGCTGCGCTGTCGGCCGATTCGTCCTCGCCAGGCACGAAAAGCGTCAGCACGACCGCCAGTACCGACACCACGAGGGTGACGGTGAACTTGAAGCGGGGCGACGTGGGCATGCCTCCATGGTGGGCCATGTCGGCGCGCCACGCTCCCCCTAACTCGCTGGTAAATGCTGACGGCGTGTTGGCAGCAGTCGACGGAATTGCCCCGGCGTGGTGCCCAGCACCGTCTTGAAGCGCTGGCTGAGATGGCTCGCGCTGGCAAAGCCGCAGGCCGCGGCGATATCGGCCAGCGGCAGGGCGGTGTCGCCCAGCAGGGCACGGGCGCGGTCCAGGCGGCGGGCGGCCACCCACTCGTGCACGCTGCAGCCCATGGAGGCGCGGAACATGCGCGCGAAGTGGAATTCCGACAGATGAGCTTCGGCGGCCAGCCGCGGCAGGCTGAGTTCGGCGCTGTCGAGGTGGGCGTCGACAAACTCCAGCACGCGTCGGCGCGCCACGCCCGAGAGGCCGCCTGCGGCCCGTTCGGCGCGCTGGCGTTGCCGGGGTTGGGCCGCCTGCAGCACGAGGTGGTCGAGGGCGGCCTGGCTCAGGCCATCGATGCGAAATCGCTCGGCCGGGTCCTGCCAGTCCAGCGCCGCGACGTCCTGGCCCCAACGGGCCAGCACCGCATCGGCGCCAAAGATGCGCTGCTCCAGCGTGATGGCGCGCGGCTCGGCGTCCAGCAGGCGCACGGCGCGGTCGGCCCAGGCGGGGGCCGACAGGTAGAGGTGGACGAAGCGCAGCGGCCCGGCGACGTTCCAGTGCGATTCGTGCTCGGCCGGCAGGATGCAATGGCAGCCCGGCGAGCCGGTCTCGCGCGGCGTCTCGATGAGGTGGGTGGCGTGGCCGCCCTGCAGATAGACCGACAGCGTGTGGTGGCCCGGGCGCTGGTAGTCCATGCGGCCGCCGTGGTTGTGCCATTGCACGAGGCGCAGGCCGTCGGTCAGGGCGACCTCGCGTTCCCGCCGCGCGTTGGAGCGGCCCAGCACGTCGAAGACGGGCTGGTCCGCTGTGGCGCCGGCGGTCAGGGAAACCATGCCGGGATGCTAGGGCCGAGCGGCTCTCCCGTGCCGTGATGGGGTCGACGATGCGCAGGAATCTGCAATCGCGCTTCTGCCGGGCACGCGATGCTGACGGCATGAATGCCTTGCTGTATGTGCTCGTCGTCCTGATCTGGGGCACGACCTGGATCGCCCTGAAGTGGCAGCTCGGGCCCGTGCCCATCGCCCTGTCCATCGCCTACCGCTTCGGCCTGGCGGCCCTGGTGCTGTTCGCCTGGCTGGCCTGGCGGCGCCAATGGGTCGTGCCACGTGGGCGAGCGCTCACCTGGGTGCTGGCCCAGGGCCTGTGCCTGTTCTGCCTGAACTTCGTCTGCTTCCTGAACGCCAGCCAGACGGTGGCCAGCGGCCTGGTGGCCGTCGTCTTCTCCAGCGCGGCGTTGTGGAATGCGCTGCTGGCTCGCGTGGTGCATGGGCGGGCCATCGCGCCCCAGGTGCTCGCGGGTGGGGCGCTGGGCTTGGGCGGACTGGTGCTGCTGTTCTGGCCCGAGATCAGCGGCGGCCATGCCAGCGCCGTCGGCCTGGCCTGGGCCCTGGGCGGCACGCTGTGCTTCTCGACCGGCAATCTGCTGTCGGCGGCCCTGCAGGGTCAGGGGTTGAAGCCGGTGCAGACCAATGCCTGGGGCATGGCCGTGGGCACGACCATCCTGACGGGCTATGCGCTGCTGGCCGGCGTGCCTTTTGCGTTCGACGCGAGCGCCCGCTATGTCGGCGCCCTGCTCTATCTGGCCATCCCGGGCTCGGTCATCGGCTTCACGGCCTATCTGACGTTGGTGGGACGGCTGGGCCCGGAGCGCGCGGCCTACAGCACGGTGCTGTTTCCGGTCGTGGCGCTGAATGTGTCGGCCTGGGTGGAGGGCTACCACTGGACGGCGCCGGCCCTGGCGGGCCTGGCGCTGGTCATGGCCGGCAATGTGCTGGTCTTCAGGAAGAAGAAACCTTCGGCTTCCGCTCCAGCAGCGCCATCGCCTCACCCACCAGCCCGCGCCTGAAGGCCAGCACGCAGACGATGAAGATCAGCCCGGTGACGAGGCTGACCGATTCGCCCAGGCTGTTGAACCAGGCGATGCCGGTCAGCTCGCCCAGCCAGTTGCCCAGGTCGCCGATCTTGTTCTCCAACGCGATGATGACCAGGGCGCCGACCATGGGCCCGACCAGGGTGCCCATGCCGCCCACCAGCGTCATCAGGATGACGAGGCCGGAGGTGGTCCAGATCGCGTCGGTCAGCGTCGCGAAGCCCAGCACCAGGGTCTTGGTGGCACCGGCCAGGCCCGCCAGGGCCGCCGACAACACGAAAGCCAGCAGCTTGAACTGGGCGGTGTCGTAGCCCAGGGATGTGGCGCGGGCCTCGTTCTCGCGGATGGAGGTCAGCACCTGGCCGAAGGGCGAGTGCACGATACGGTAGATCAGCCAGAACGCGGCGATGAAGATGCCGAGCACGACGTAGTACAGCGTCAGGTCGCTGTGCAGATCGATGCCCAGGAAGCTGCCGCGCGGCACCGACTGCAGGCCGTCTTCCCCGCCCGTGAAGGGCGCCTGCAGGAAGAAGAAGTACAGCATCTGGGCCAGGGCCAGCGTGATCATCGAGAAGTAGATGCCCGAGCGGCGGATGGCCAGCAGGCCGAACAGCAGGCCCACGCCGGCCGCACCCAGCATGCCGACGATGAGGCCGACCGGCGTCGGCAAGCCCCAGACTTTGAGCGCGTGGCCGGTCACATAGGCGGCCGTGCCCAGGAAGGCCGCGTGGCCGAAGGACAGCAGACCGGTGAAGCCCACCAGCAGGTTGAAGGCGCAGGCGAACAGCGCGTAGCACAGCACCTTCATGACGAAGACGGGGTAGACGCCCAGCGCCGGCAGCAGCGCGATGCCGATGAAGAGGGCGGCGTAGCCGATGAGCTTCTTGTTCATTTCTCTTTACCGAAGAGGCCCGCAGGGCGAACCAGAAGCACGATGGCCATGACGACGAAGACGACGGTGTTGGACGCCTCGGGGTAGAAGACCTTGGTCAGGCCCTCGACGATGCCCAGGCCGAGACCCGTCAGGATGGAGCCGAGGATGGAGCCCATGCCGCCGATGACGACGACGGCGAACACCACGATGATGAGGTTGGACCCCATCAGCGCCGACACCTGCAGGATGGGCGCGGCCAGCACGCCGGCAAAGGCCGCCAGCGCCACACCGCCGGCATAGGTCAGCGTCACCATGCGCGGCACATTGATGCCGAAGGCTTGCACGAGCTTGGGGTTCTCGGTGCCGGCGCGCAGCTTGGCGCCCAGCGACGTCTTCTCGATCAGCGCCCACACCGCGAAGCACACCACCAGCGACGCCACGACGACCCAGCCGCGGTAGTTGGGCAGGATCATGAAGCCGAGGTTGGTGGCGCCCTGCAGCGCGTCCGGCACCTGGTAGGGCTGGCCCGAGACGCCGTAGAAGCTGCGGAACACGCCCTCGATGACCAGGGTGATGCCGAAGGTCAGCAGCAGGCCGTAGAGGTGGTCCAGCTTGTAGAGCCACTGCAGCATGGTGCGTTCGATGACGATGCCGATCAGCCCAACGGCGAGCGGCGCGAGACCGAGCATGAACCAGTAGTTCAGCCCCAGGTATTCCAGCCCCATCCAGGCGAAGAAGGCCCCCATCATGTACAGCGCCCCATGGGCGAAGTTGATGATGTTGAGCATGCCGAAGATGACCGCCAGGCCCAGGGACAGCATCGCGTAGAACGAGCCATTCACCAGGCCGAGCAGCAGCTGGCCCAGCAGGGCCGGCAGGGGAATACCGAAGATCTCAGTCATCGCGCCCTCAGGGGATCACTTCTTGACGAGGGGGCACTTGCTGTCGGCCAGCTTGGTGAACGCCTCGTCGCCCGGGATCTTGGTCACGACCTTGTAGTAGTCCCACGGTTCCGTTGATTCCTTCACCGACTTCACCTGCATCAGGAACATGTCATGGATGCCGCGGCCGTCTTCCTTGCGGATGGTGCCGGTCGTGTAGAAGTCCTTGATCGGCGTGTCCTTCATTTTGGCGACGACCTTGTCGGCGTCGTCGGTCTTGGTGGCTTCGACGGCCTTCAGGTAATGGGTCACGGCCGAGTAGTCGGCGGCCTGCAGCGACGAGGGCATGCGCTTCATCTTCTCGAAGAAGCGGCGGCTCCAGGCGCGGGCCTCGGGGCTCTGGTTCCAGTACCAGGAGTCGGTCAGGTACATGCCCTCGGTGGTCTTCAGGCCCAGGGAGTGCACGTCGTTGATGAACATCAGCAGGCCGGCGAGCTTCATGCCCTTGGTGATGCCGAACTCGTTGGCGGCCTTGACGGCGTTGATGGTGTCGCCGCCGGCATTGGCCAGGCCCAGGATCTGGGCGCCCGAGCCCTGGGCCTGCAGCAGGAAGCTGGAGAAGTCGCTGGCGTTCAGCGGGTGCTTGACGCTGCCCTTGACCGTGCCGCCGTTCTTCTGCACGACGGCCGTGGTGTCGGCCTGCAGGGCTGCGCCGAAGGCGTAGTCGGCGGTCAGGAAGTACCAGTTCTTGCCGCCCGCCTTGGTCACCGCGCCGCCGGTGCCGTTGGCCAGGGCCACGGTGTCGTAGGCGTAATGGATGGTGTAGGGCGTGCAGTTGGCATTGGTCAGGGCCGAGCTGCCGGCGCCGATGGAAATGAAGGGCTTCTTTTTCTCGGCCGCGACCGTGGCCATGGCCAGGTTGGCGCCGGAGTTGGTGCCGCCCACCAGCATGTCCAGGCCCTGGGTGTCGATCCACTCGCGCGCCTTGGCGGAGGCGACGTCGGCCTTGTTCTGGTGGTCGGCAAAGATCAGCTCGACCTTCTTGCCGGCGGCCATGCCCTTCATGTCGGCGATGGCCATCTTGATGGCCTCGACACCACCGGCGCCGTCGATGTCCGCGTAGACGCTGGACATGTCGGTCAGGAAGCCGATCTTGATGACGTCGCCCGAGATCTGCGCCTGGGCGCCAAAGCCGCAGGCGGCCAGTGTTGCGGCAATGAGGGTCTTCTTCATGGTTGTCTCCAGGGGGTTGTCGGATTAGACGCTGAGCAGCTCGTCCATCTTGGCCTGGTGGGCCGGCAGATCCGCTGCGGGAAAGGACAGCACGACTTCGCCGTGCTCGATGACGATGAAATGGTCGGCCAGCGGCGCGGCAAAGCGGAAGTTCTGCTCCACCATGACGATGGTGAAGCCTTGGGCCTTCAGCGCGCGGATCATGCGGGCCAGGGCCTGGACGATGACGGGGGCCAGGCCTTCGGAGATTTCGTCCAGCAGCAGGATGTCGGCGCCGGTGCGCAGGATGCGCGCCACGGCCAGCATCTGCTGCTCGCCGCCCGACAGCCGTGTGCCGGGGCTGTGCCTGCGCTCGGCAAGATTCGGGAACATCGCGTAGATCTCGGTCTCGCCCATGACCTTGCCGCGCCTGGCCTTCAGCAGCGGTGGCAGGCGCAGGTTCTCTTCGGTCGTCAGGCTGGCGAAGATGCCGCGCTCCTCGGGGCAGTAGCCGAGGCCGAGGTTGGCGATGCGGTGGGTCGACAGGCCAATGGTCTCTTCGCCGTGAACCTTGATGGAGCCCTTGCGCGCGCCGGTCAGGCCCATGATGGCGCGCAGCGTCGTCGTGCGGCCGGCGCCGTTGCGGCCCAGCAGCGTGACGACCTGACCGGGCTGCACGCTCAGGTTGATGCCATGCAGGATGTGGCTTTCGCCATACCAGGCGTTGAGGTTTTGGATTTCGAGGGCTGGGGTGGCCATGTCAGTGGGCTCCCTGCAGTTCGGTGGCTTCAGTGCCCATGTAAGCCTCCAGCACCGCCGGATGCTTCGACACCGTCGCGTAGTCACCCTCGGCCAGCACGGCACCCCGCGCCAGCACCGTGATGCGGTCCGCAATGCTCGCGACGACCTTCATGTTGTGCTCCACCATCAGCACCGTGCGCCCTTCGGCCACGCGCTTGATCAGCGCCGTCACGCGGTCCACGTCCTCATGGCCCATGCCCTGGGTGGGCTCGTCCAGCAGCATCAGCTGCGGCTCCATGGCCATGGTGGTGGCGATCTCCAGCGCGCGCTTGCGGCCATAGGGCAGGTCGGCGGCCTTGACGTTGGCCATGTCGCGCAGGTCGACCAGCTCCAGCAGCGACAGCACCTTGCCGTCCAGCGTCTTCAGCCCCGTCAGCCCCTTCCAGAAATGGAAGCTGGTGCCGGTGAAGCGTTGCAGGCCGATGCGCACGTTCTCCAGCACAGTGAGATGCGGGAAGACGGCGGAGATCTGGAAGCTGCGGATGACGCCGCGGCGCGCGATCTGGGCCGAGGTTTCGCCGGTGATGTCGGCGCCGGCAAACACGATGCGCCCACGCGTCGGCGTCAGGAACTTGGTCAGCAGGTTGAAGCAGGTGGTCTTGCCGGCGCCGTTGGGGCCGAGCAGGGCATGGATGTGACCGCGCTGCACGCGCAGGTTGACCGAGTCGACGGCGGTGAAGCCCTTGAACTCCTTGGTCAGGTCCTGGGTCTCGAGGATGAATTCGCTCATGGACTTCCGGGTTGGCTGCGCGACTCTAGGCCTTCAAGCCTGACGCTGGCTTACGGGCATTCACGGGGTTTGATCGGCCGACAGGAAGCGCTCGATCAAGTTGATCTGCTCGGGCGTGTTCAAGGCGGGTGCATGGCCGCAGCCAGGGATCAGCGCGACCGCCGCGCGCGGGCCACGCTCGCGCATGGCTTGCGTGGTCTCGGCGGTCAGCAGCGTCGAGTCCTCGCCGCGCAGGCAGAGCACTGGCAGGTCGAGCTGGTCCCAGGCCTCCCACAGGCTGTAGTCCTCGGGATGGTGATCGAACTGATCGGCCATGGCCGGGTCGTAGTGCGTCGTCACGCGACCGTCGGGCAGGCGGCGCAGCGAGGTTTCGGTCAGGTGGCGCCACTGGGTGTCGCTGAGGTGACCAAAGCTCGCGTAGATCTCGCGGAAGTAAGACTCCAGCTCGCTGACGGTCGCGAAGCTGGGCGGCTGGCCCGCATAGCTCTTGATGCGCGCCAAGGCCGGCGCGGCCAGTTCGGGGCCGTTGTCGTTCAGCACCAGGCGCTTGATGCGGCCGCGCAGCCGCGTCGCTGCGCCTAGCGTCCCGATGGCGCCACCCATGGACGTGCCGACCCAATGCGCCTTGGTCAGGCCGAGCTGGTCCATCAAGGCTTCGGCCTGCTCGACGTAGAAGCTCAGGCAGTACTCGCGCGCCGGGTCGATGGCCCATTGCGACAGGCCGCGACCCAGGGTGTCGGGGCAAACGACATGCCAGCGATGGGCGATGGCGGACGCGAAGTCGTCGAAGTCGCGACTGCTGCGCGCCAGACCATGCCAGGCGATGACGGTGGGCGTGCGCGGGTCGCCCCATTGCGTGACGTGGATCTCGCGACCCAGGCAGTTCAGGTAACGCGATCTCATGTTTTCTTTTCTCCCCTAGCGCGCGTCCACGCCGCCAGCCTCAGCCGCCCGACGATGCCGCCGGGGAAGTGGTAGACGGCCAGCACGAAGAGCAGGCCCAGCCACAGCAGCCAGCGGTCGGGCGAGACCAAGGTGCTGAGCACGGGCACACCCTCGACCAGCGAGCCCGCGCCCTTCAGCAGGGCCTGCAGATAGTTTTGCGCGACGATGAAGAGGACGCTGCCGATGACGGCGCCGTAGATGGAGCCCATGCCGCCGATGACGACGATGAGCAGCAGGTCCAGCATGATTTCCATGCTCATGGCCGTCTCGGGGCCGGTGTAGCGCAGCCACAGGGCCAGCAGGGCGCCACCGCAGCAGGCCAGCAGGGCCGCAATGACATTGGCGCCGGTGCGATAGACGACGGTCCGATACCCGATCGCTTCAGCCCTGAACTCGTTCTCGCGGATGGCCTGCAGCACGCGGCCAAACGGGGAGTTGACGATGCGCAGCAGCAGGGCGATCAGCAGCGTGACGGCGACGAAGAGCAGGTAATAGGTCAGCAGCCGGCCGTCCAGCATGACGCCGAGGAAAGGGTCGTCCATGAACTCGGTCGACGGCTTCAGCACTTCGGGCAGCTGGAAGTTCAGCCCGTCCTCGCCGCCCGTGAAGTCGCTCAGTTGCGAGGCCAGCGTCATGAAGGCCGAGGCGACGGCCAGCGTGATCATGGCGAAGAAGATCGCCTTCACGCGCAGGCTGGCCAGGCCCATGGCCAGGGCCAGGACGGCGCTCAGCGCCAGCGCCGCGACGAAGCCCATGCCGAGAGACGTCCAGTCCGACCCCAGCCGCGTCGACGCGATGGCGATGCCGTAGGCGCCGATGCCGACGAACATCGTGTGCGCGAAGCTGACGATGCCGGTGTAGCCCAGCAGCAGGTCGTAGCTGGCGACAAGCAGGATGAAGACCAGGATCTTGGCCGCGACGTTGAGCGCCTGGGTGCCGGGGAAGATGAAGGGTGCGCCCAGCAGGCCGAAGAAGCAGGCGATCAGCAGCGCGCCGAGGATGCGGCTGCGCGGCAGGTCGTGAGAGAGCAGCGAGCGGATCATCACTTGGCTCCCACCGGGTAGAGGCCTTGGGGACGCCAGAGAAGAATGGCCACCATCAGCCCGATGTTGGAGAACAGTGCCGCCTTGGGGGCGATGAAGCCGATGTAGTTGGCCATCAGCCCGACCAGCAGCGCGCCCACCAGGCAGCCCACCGTCGAGCCCAGGCCACCGATGATGATGACGATGAAGAGCAGCAGGTTGACCTGGGCGCCGATCTGCGGGGTGACGCCCTGCTGCACCTGGCCCCACAGCACACCGCCCAGGCCCGCCAGCGCAGCGCCGGCGACGAACACGCCGACGAACAGCCGCCTCACGCGATAGCCCAGGGCCTCGACCATCTCGCGGTCCTGCACGCCGGCGCGGATCAGCAGGCCGATCTTGGTGCGGTTCAGCACCAGCAGCAGTGCGATGAGCACGGCGATGCCGATGAGCATGGACAGCACGCGGAACTTCTCCACCGCCACGTCGCCCAGCAGGAAGATGCCGCGCAGCGCATCCGGCATCGGCAGCGGAATCAGCTGGGCGCCCCAGGTCGCCTTGATCAGCTCCTCGCCAATGATCATGCCGCCCATGGTGATGAGGATCTGCTTCAGGTGCTGGCCGTAGACGGGCCGCACCAGCACACGCTCGAAGACCACGCCGACAGCGGCGGCGATGGCCATGCCGGCAAGGCAGGCTGTTGCCAGTGCCGCGAGGTTGGCGAGGATGTCGGGGCTGCTGGCCCAAGGCGCCATCGCGGCGAGCACGGTGGTGGCCATGAAGGCGCCCAGTGCGATGAACACGCCGTGGCCGAAGTTCAGCACGTCCATCAGGCCGAAGACCAGGGTCAGGCCCGAGGCGATGACGAAGATGATGAGGCCCATGGCGATGCCGGCCAGGGTCAGGTTGAGCCAGGTGCTGGGGCTGCCGGTGAGGGGGAGCGCGAGCAGCATGATTGCTGCAAGCAGCGCGAGGGGTTTGGGGTCAAGCTTCATGCTTGTGGGTCGCTTATGCGGAGAACGTGCCTGCTCGGTGCATTGCCGGGAGTCCGTCCCGGCGGCCGGGTAACTTTCTTCTGCGGGGCCAGAAGAAAGTCACCAAAGAAGAGGCCCTGAACCGCACACCAGCACCACGACACCAAGAGCGGCGCGCGAAAACAGCCAGTGGCATGGCGCCCAGACGCGACCCGCTGCGCTCTCGCTGCTGTCCCTGTGACGAGCATCACGGATCGCTGCTTCACCACCGTTAACGCCGGCTGCACGCCGGGCTTATCAGGGACTACCGCGTCGCTGGGGCGACGGCGAGGGCGGTGGCGGTGGCGGTCGTCGCGTCGCCCGAGCGACGCTGGCTTTGGTTTTCTGGTGAGCCCGGCGTGCGGCCGCGCGTTCAGCGGCCTGGTGGTGCGATGGATGGCGCTGGTGATAGGGACAGCAGCGAGAGCGCAGCGGGTCGCGTGTGGGCACGGACCAATCCGAGCATCGCGAGCGCGTGCCGCCGCTCGAGTGCGGATTGCATTCAGCGCTCCTCTTTTGGTGACTTTTCTCTGGCGCGTCAGAGAAAAGTTACCCGCCATCGCGGGGCGGATTCCCGCGG